>WBZS01000256.1_pt1 | contig 87107 bp, 85 predicted proteins | sample 5204201 | NCBI WGS metagenome assembly WBZS01 (sample SAMN12344357, study PRJNA552823) | activated sludge metagenome | biome: Activated sludge suspended growth; feature: Nitrification reactor; material: Wastewater; isolation source: activated sludge from nitrification reactor of wastewater...
CGCCGCCGGCCCCGGCGTGCATGATGGACCGATGACTGCAGCAGACCCGACCACGGACCCCAACGAATGGCTCGAGGACGTCGACGGTCAGCGCCAACTCGACTGGGTGCGCGAGAACAACCGCAAAGCACTCGAAACCCTGGCCGCCACACCCCGTTTCGAGCGGCTTCGGCAGCAAACGCTGGACATCCTCGACAACGACGAGAAGATCCCCGGCGTCGTCCGCCGCGGCGGCCACCTCTACAACTTCTGGCGCGACGCCAAGAATCCGCGCGGCCTGTGGCGGCGCACCACCCTGGAGTCCTACCGCACCGAGGCCCCGGAGTGGGACGTGCTCATCAACGTCGACCGCCTCGCCACCGAGGATGACGAGAACTGGGTCTGGGGCGGCGCCCGGGTCCTGCGGCCCCGGGACGGCACGGGCGTCTGGCGCCACGTCCTGGTGTCGTTGTCGCGCGGCGGCGCCGACGCGACGGTGATGCGCGAGTTCGACCTCGTCACCCGCGAATGGGTGCCGGCCGCCGCCGGCGGCTTCACCCTCCCCGAAGCCAAGTCGACGATGAGCTGGCTCGACCCCGACACCGTCTACGTCGGCACCGATTTCGGCGAGACCGCCGACGGGGAGCCCTCGCTCACCGAGTCCGGCTACCCGCGCATCACCAAGCGCTGGATCCGCGGCACCGACCTGCGCGACGCGCCGACCGTCTTCGCCGGGGAGGTCACCGACGTCGCCGCGGGCGCCTCCTACGACAGCACCCCCGGGTTCGAGCGCCACTTCGCAACGCGCTCCACCGACTTCTACAACTCGCTGACCTACCAGATCCGCGATGAGGGCCTGACCCTCGTCGATGTGCCCAGTGACGCGCACGCGAGCCCCTACCGGGAGTGGCTGTTCGTCCTCCCGCGCTCCCCCTGGGAGGTCGCGGGCACGGTCCACCAACCCGGTACGCTGCTCGCCTTCGACTACGAGGACTACCTGGCCGGCGGGCGCGAGGCAACCGTCCTGTTCGCCCCGGACGCGAAGACGAGCCTGGCCGACTACGACGTCACCGAGTCCTTCCTGATCCTCACCACCCTGCACGACGTCGCCACCCAGGTCTCGGTGCTCACGCTCGGCGACTGGGCGCCCCGGACCCTGGCCGGCCTCCCCGACCTGGCGACGATCACGATTCTGGACACCGATCCCGAAGACGACGAGCTCTTCGTGTCCACCAGCACGTTCACCGTGCCCCCGACATTGCTGCACGGAACGATCGCCGACGGGGTCACCCCGATCAAACACTCCCCGGCGTTCTACGACTCGTCCGACGTCGTCGCCGAGCAGTTCTTCGCCGCTTCCGACGACGGGACGGCCATCCCCTATTTCGTCGTCCGCCGCGCCGATGTCGAATCCGGCCCCACCCTGCTCTACGGGTATGGCGGCTTCCAGAACGCCTTGGTGCCCGGCTACGCCGCCGGCCCCGGGCTCAACTGGATCACCGATGGCGGGATCTATGTCATCGCCAACATCCGCGGCGGCGGCGAGTACGGCCCGACCTGGCACACGCAGACCCAAAAGGCCGGCCGCCACAAGGTGTACGAAGATTTCGCCTCGGTCGCCAAGGCGTTGGTGGCCGACGGACTGACCACCGTCGGGCAACTCGGGGCGATGGGCGGATCCAATGGCGGGCTACTGATGGGCGTGATGGCGACGCGATACCCGGAATTGTTCGGCGCACTCGTCTGCCAGGTACCGCTGATCGACATGCGGCGCTACCACACCCTGCTCGCCGGCGCCTCGTGGGTGGCCGAATACGGCAACCCCGACGACCCCGCCGAATGGGAGTTCATCGAGCCGTTCTCCCCCTACCACCAGGTGCGTCCCGGCGTCGCCTACCCACCGATCCTGATCACGACGTCGACCCGGGACGACCGCGTACACCCCGGGCACGCCCGGAAGTTCGCGGCGCGCCTGGCCGAGAACGAGCACGAGGACGTCTGGTACTACGAGAACATCGAAGGCGGGCACGGTGGCGCCGCGGACAATCAGCAGGCAGCCTTCCTCAGTGCCTTGGCCTACGAGTTCCTCTGGCAGCAGCTGGGCCCGGCGCTCTGACTCCACTGGCCCGCCGACGGGCGTTATCCGCCCACGCGCTGTGCGAGGTAGCGGCCGATCGCCGTCATCCCCATCGCGGTGGGGTGTAGCGGGACCCCGACCTCGGCGGGAACCATGCCGTAGAAGTACTGCCCGGACGGCGGGGCGCACATGTCGTGGCCTTCGCTCATCGGCGCGATGTCGACGAACGCCATGCCGCGCCGCGCCGCCTGGGCCGCCATGACCCGGTTGGCCCTGGTGACCACAGCGCGCAGGTAGTCGGCATCGGCCGGACGCACGGGTTGCGACCGGCAACCACCGGCCCGGATGTAGGTGCCGTAGCCGACGACGACGACAGTCGCACTCGGCGCCGAGCGCGCGATGGCTTCGAGCATGCGGCCCCAGCCGGGCCCGTGCCCGTCGATGCGCGCCATCAGTCCGTCCCCGCCGCCACGACGGTAGCGCTGGGAGCAGGGGACGGTGCCGGGAAGGTTCACGCACGACAGCGCGATCGGGAACATACCGATGTCGTTCAATCCGATAGTCACGGTGACCAGTCGGGTGCGCGCCGAGAGTCTGGCCGTCTGCACCGGTACCGTCGCGCCCATCAGCGTCCGCTGCGACGTGGCGTAGACGTCCGACGACTTCGCCGACGAACAGCTGGCGTCGCGCAGCACCAATCCGCGTTGCGCGGCCAGCACGGCCGGGTAGTTCCGTTCCGATCGCAGGCACCCCGGTGCGCCGGGGTCCTGCGGCGCGATCAGCGGACCCGCGGCAGCGGAGTCACCCAGGGCGACGTACTCGCTGCCCGGGGCCACCGCCACCGGTGCCGCGTTGGCCGACACGGCGGACAACCCGCCGACAACCGCCACCCCGATGCCCATGGTCAGGACCCTCGATGCCCACGTTCGCCGCCGCATGCGTTCCTCCGAGTCTCCAGGGATGTCCGGTACGACGGTATCGCCCCGCACGCGGCGGCCGATTGTGATCGGCACCAAACAGCCCGACGACTTTCCCTGACGGGGCGACGCGCCTTCCGGCGATTGTCGGTAGTCGCCGGTCAGTCGCCGGTCAGGACACGGGCCACGAGTCCGGTTACGAGGAGTGCCGCGCCCGCGCCGCCCGCCACCAGCGCCCACCGGTGCAGGTCGTCGACGAGCCCGTCGATGGTCGCCTCGGCGACCTGCCGCACCGCCGCTTCGGTCACTGCGGCCTCGGCTTTGGCCCGCGCGGCGAAGTAGTAGCCGCCGAACCAGGCGGCGGCAGCCGACACCACACCGCCCAATCCCAGCCACGCCACAATCGCACTGAGGCGCCGAGTGAACAGCAGTGCCAGCACTGCGGCGAGAACCCCGATCACGATGCTGCCGTAGGCCAGGGTGTGGAGCTGCCGGCCGGGCACCCGGTACCGGCCCGCTTCCAACGCCCGATCCCGCCGGCTGACCGGCACCAGGATCGGGCCGGTCAACAGCGGCCCCAGTGCCAGACCGGCCTGGGCGGCGACCCCCCGGACCATGTCGGTCAGGTCCAGGTACATGACCGAGGAATCGACACCCGGCGGCGCCGGGGAGAACAACCAGCGGTGCTGCTTCACGGCGAGGTCGACGAAGTCGTCGGTGAACCTTGCGGACTGCGTGTATCGCTGCGCGAACGGTCGGGCTGCCGCCGCGGCCACGGTCCCCGCACGGTTGGCGACCTGGGTGGTGATCGCGTCGGCCATGAAGGTTCGCACCTGCGGGCTCTGCCCCATCGTCGTCGCGGTCGCCCGGAACCCGCCGGGATCGACGACCCGCTCGGTGGCCCAGATCGCCGGCAGCGCCACGACGATCGCGACGACGGCGATCAGCCCGGTGAGGAACGCGGCAAGGCTGCGCATGCGGCCAAGGCTACCGGCGACGACCGGCACACCGTCAGTTCGAGTATCCGACCGTTCCACTACGGAGGCAGACCCGTCCAGAGGTCGACTCCCACGCGAACGCGAAACCGCCGGAGCACGCGGTTCCCCGCGGCGTGGAGATAGCGCTGCCACCCCAGCCGCCGATCGCCACCGACCTGCCGCCACGGTCGGCCTGGGCGACGGAGAAGGCACCCGGGCCGGTGGCATAGGACTGCGCTTGGCCGCCGCGCTGCGCGCCGGCGAGCGCCACCGACTTGCGCTCCAGGCTGTGCGCATCGGCACGGCCGCCGCTGTTGGCCACCGCGACGGCGGTGCCCTCCCCGCTGGTGTCCTCGGCGCGGGCGATCCCACCCCGTCCGGCACGGGCGCCACAACCGCTGTCGCCGTGCACCTTCTGCTGGTGGTGGCCGTTCGCGGCCTGGCAGAGGGTTCCGGCGGCAGCCGTGGGCTCACCGCCGACCAGCACGGTCAACCACGCACCCGCCGCGAGCACACCGGCTGCGGCAACGGCACGCACGATCATGCCTGGGCCCGCTTCAAGGCCTCCTTGGTCAGGCCCTTCTTCGCGGTGTCGACCGCGGTCTTCTGGCCCTGCCGGACGATCAGACCCGGCAGTTTGACCTTCAACTCGATCTCGAGGGTGAATTCGACGTGCGAGCCCTTGTCGGTCTCGGTGATCGTGTACACGCCGTGTTGCTTGGCCAACTGATTGCCCTCGATGAGATCCCAGGTGCAGGTGTTGTCGGTCCACTGGTAGATCAGCGTCTGCTCGTCGGTGATGGGACCCGCCGACACCTTGGCCTTGACCACCTTGGCCAGCCCGTCGTCATACTCCTCGAGGACCTCGGCCGACTTGTGCGGCCCCGACCACTCGGGCAGGGACTCGATGTCCTGCAGGACTTCCATGACCACCGAGGGCGGTGCGGCGATATCGAACGAGGCGTTTGCGGAGACTCCCATGCCCGCAAACCTACCCTGTCGCGAGCGGCCGCGGGTCAGGACTCGCGGTCGATGAGTTTGTACGGCCAGGCCTCATCGGGAATGTCGGCGGCAGTGCACGGTTGATCGACGGCGGTGAACCATCCGCGGTAGTGCAGCACCTCCCCGATCAACGGATTGCGCACCGTCGCATCGCAGCGGAACCGCTTGTGCTCCTCGTCCCAGCCCTCGATGTACTTCATCTGTACGACGAAGGGGCCGCGCATGGCGACCTTCGGCCCGCGCAGCCAGCGCGCCGGGCCGCTCTCCAACAGCAGGGACCCGTCCGCGGTGACCGAGGGCTCAATGGGATAGAGCAATTCGGGCCCGTCGCCGAAATAGTCGACCAGCCCGTCGCGCCCGTCGACGATCACCGAGTTCAGATGCCGTTCGCCCGACGAATACTCGAAGGTCCGCAGCACCGCCAGGCACTCGCGGCCCAGTTCGTCGCGGTAGCAGTAGTTCCCCTGCCGGAACGGCACCATCCGGCTCGTCTTCGACGGCACCGCGTTGCGCTTGCCGTAGAACCACACCACCGGGGGGGCGAGTGCGCCGGTGATGTAGATCGACTCGAGCAGGCCGGTCATCTGCTGCGCGACCCCCGACGTGGAGTCGATCCCGTAGCGCCACTGCAGGTTCGGGTGAAGGCGGTCGAAATCGGACCCGAGCGCGGCACGATACACCGGCGTCATGCTGCGCTTCCCCTTCCGGTCGCGGATGCCCACTTCGGGTCTCGGAACGACCCTACATTCACTTTCGCCACTCTGGGCGAAGTGCCGGGAGTTCCACCCCGGCGCATCGGGCGATAGGGATCGGGGCCGGTCGTCCAGAATGGACGACCGGCCCCGATTGCACTCATGGATGAGCAGCGGGCTAGAAGCCCATGCCGCCCATCTCATCGCCACCCGGCATGGCCGGGGCTCCACTCTTCTCCGGCTTGTCGGCGACGACGACCTCGGTGGTGAGGAACAGCGCCGCGATCGACGCAGCGTTCTGCAGCGCCGAGCGGGTGACCTTCACCGGATCGTTGATGCCCGCCTTGAGCAGGTCCTCGTACTCGCCGGTGGCGGCGTTGAGGCCGGTGCCCTTCTTGGCGTGGCGGATCTTGTCGGCGACGACGCCGGGCTCGAGGCCCGCGTTCACCGCGATCTGCTTGGCCGGGGCCTCGAGCGCGACGCGGACGATGTTGGCGCCGGTGGCCTCATCCCCATCGAGCTCAAGCGCGTCGATAGCGTCCTCGGACTGCAGCAGGGCGACGCCACCGCCGGCGACGATGCCCTCCTCGACGGCCGCCTTCGCGTTGCGAACGGCATCCTCGATGCGGTGCTTGCGCTCCTTGAGCTCCACCTCGGTGGCGGCACCGGCCTTGATGACCGCAACACCGCCGGCCAGCTTGGCCAGACGCTCCTGCAGCTTCTCGCGGTCGTAGTCGGAGTCGCTGTTCTCGATCTCCTGGCGGATTTGTGCCACGCGGCCGGCGATCTGCTCGGTGTCACCGGCACCGTCGACGATGGTGGTCTCGTCCTTGGTGACGACGACCTTGCGGGCGGTGCCCAGCAGCTCCACGCCAGCCGTCTCGAGCGACAGGCCGACCTCTTCGCTGATGACCTCGCCACCGGTGAGGATGGCGATGTCGGCCAGCATGGCCTTGCGGCGGTCGCCGAAGCCCGGTGCCTTCACGGCGACGGACTTGAAGGTGCCGCGGATCTTGTTGACGACCAGGGTCGAGAGGGCCTCGCCCTCCACGTCCTCAGCGATGATCAGCAACGGCTTGCCGGCCTGGATGACCTTCTCCAGCAGCGGCAGCAGGTCCTTGACGGTCGCGATCTTGCTCGAGACGAGCAGGATGTACGGATCCTCGAGGATGGCTTCCTGGCGGTCGGGGTCGGTGACGAAGTAGCCCGAGATGTAGCCCTTGTCGAAGCGCATGCCCTCGGTCAGCTCCAGCTGAAGGCCGAAGGTGTTCGACTCCTCAACGGTGATGACGCCTTCCTTGCCGACCTTGTCCATCGCCTCGGCGATGAGCTCGCCGATGGACGGGTCACCGGCCGAGATGCCCGCGGTGGCAGCGATCTGCTCCTTGGTCTCGACCTCCTTGGCGCTCTTGAGCAGCGACTCGGTGACCGTCTCGACGGCCTTCTCGATGCCGCGCTTGAGTCCCAGCGGGTTGGCGCCGGCCGCAACGTTGCGCAGGCCTTCGCGCACGAGCGCCTGGGCCAGCACGGTGGCGGTGGTGGTGCCGTCGCCGGCGACGTCGTCAGTCTTCTTGGCGACTTCCTTGACCAGCTCGGCGCCGATCTTCTCGTAGGGGTCCTCCAGCTCGATCTCCTTGGCGATGGACACACCATCGTTGGTGATCGTGGGGGCGCCCCACTTCTTCTCCAGAACGACGTTGCGACCCTTGGGTCCCAACGTCACCTTGACTGCGTCGGCGAGGCTGTTGAGACCCCGCTCGAGGCCGCGGCGGGCCTCTTCGTCGAACGCGATTTGCTTGGCCATGGGTAAGTGATCCTCCGATAGGGGGTGACACTAGGTTTCGATGGTCGGACTCGGTGCCCGCGACGGACGACCGGCGTGTCAACGACCGATCTCACCGTCCCGACCTGGCACTCAGGATGGGAGAGTGCCAAGTCCGTTTTAGCACTCTCCCCCGTCGAGTGCAAGGCGCCCTAATCTCTTGCTCCGATCGAGGCCTATCTCTTGCTCCGGTCGAGGCGGAGCCCGTCGGTGATGAGGAAGAAGACGTCGGTCTGGTCGGTGAGACCGACGACGTTGGCCGCGCCGGGCCCATAGGCGGCGACCCGCACCGCGACCCCGGTGTGCTGCTGCTTGCGCTTGCCCGCCTTGGTGGCCGTCGCATAGCTGACCGTCATCGGCGCACCGTCGGCGGTCAGCAAGGTACACGTCAGTCCCAGCGTGTCGGTCTCGGTCTCGACGATCTGGGTGGCGTGGCCGTGATCCCCGGTGACGATTACCAGCGTGTCCTTGTGCTTCTTCGCGTACGCCAGGGCGACGCTCGTCGCATCGGAGAGTTGCACGGTCTCGCCGATCTGGCCGCAGGGGTCGGCTTCATGGGCCGCCTTGTCGATCGAGGCCGACTCGACCTGGAGGAAGAAGCCCTTGGCCCCGTGCCCGGCCGACAGCAAATCGATCGCCTTGCGGGTCATGTCTCCGAGCGTGGGCGTCGCGGCGGTGAACCCCGGATTCGGCGCACACCTCACCGCGGGCCGCGTGGCAGCCCCGTGTTCGGCGAGGGGCCCGACCCAGCGCCGAGGCAGGTCCTCGTCGGCGAAGACGCCGAGCAGCGGCTCCCGCTGACCGACCCGGGTGATTGCGCGCAGCTCCTCCGCGGACCGGACGATCCGATAGCCGCGCTCCTTGGCCTGCACCTCCATCGTCTTGCCCCGGTATTGGCCGGCGGCCGCCGTCTCGCCGAAGACCTGCCAACCGCCCCCGAGCACGACGTCGGCGCGGGTTGCCAGCAGTTGCTCGGTGATCGATCCGGCCCCACCGTTCTCCACCGCGCTCCGGGGACACTTCGCCGCCGTCTTGACCGGCCCGTCGCACTTGCGGTTGGTGACGTGGGCCACCTGCGCGGCCGGCGTCGCATCTTGCACGGCCGCGGTGGTGACGTTGCCGGTCGCGAGGCCGTTGGCCCTGGCGATCTCGATGATGGTGCGCTGCGCGTGCCCGCTGCGATCGACGGCGACCGCACCGTTGTAGGTCTTCGTCCCGGTCGCGAAGGCGCTCGCCGACGCTGCCGAGTCGGTGGTGTAGTTCGGCTTGCCGGTGTCTTTGTGCAGCGAATAGGTGGAATACGCGCCGGTCAGCGGCAGCTCGTCGATGCCCGGGATCGCGCCGCCCGCGCCCCACTGGTAGTTGCGGGCCAGGGTGTACTCCTGGTCCGAGGTCCCGTCGCCGATGATCAGGATGACGTTGCGCGCGCCGGATCGTTGGATCGAGTCGGCGATGGCCGCGGATTGGTCGCCGCGCAGGCGCCGCGCGCCGCCGTTCTCCGATAGGTCGCCCCGCGCGTGCCGGTCGATCGTCACCCCGGCGGCGTCGTCGCCGGTTCCCCCCGGTGGCCGGTCCGAACCGCACGCCACGACGGCGAGTAGCGCAACCGACGCGATAATCACCGGCTTGAGCGCCCGACCCCTGGTGTCCACAGTGCTATGGCACCACGCCCGGCTCGGACGCGCCACCCGGCGAATCGGGCTCAACCCGGGAGGGGATCAGTCTTGGATCCGAGCGAACGGGCGCAACGCCTCGAGTTCGTAGGCGAGCTCGAGCAGTGTCTGCTCGTGCCCGATATCCGCGGCGAAGTGCAAGCCGATCGGCAATCCGTCCCTGCTTTGCGCGAGCGGCAGGCTGATCCCCGGAGTGCCGGAAGTGTTGTTGGCCGGGGTGAAGGTCACGTAGTTGATCAGCCGGTCGAAGATCTCGTCGAAGTCCCCGCCCGGATCGAGGTAGCCGATCTTCGGGGTCAGGTGCCCGAGCGTCGGCGAGTACACGACGTCAAAGGTGTCGAAGAGTGCGCGGAATTGCTGGGTGGACCTGCGCAGCCCCATCAGCACCCCCGGCACCCGCCAGATCCGGCGGCCGAATTGCTTGGACAACCCGGCGGTGAACGGATCGAGCTGTGACCGGTCGAACCCCTTGCCGATCACGCGCTTCCCGAAATGGTCGAGGCTGAAGGCGAGCATCGACCAGTAGTCGGTGAACTGCTGCACATAACTGCGGTCCACCGGGAGCGGGACGCGGTCGATCATGTGCCCCTGCGCGGCCAACAGCTCGGCCACCGACTCCAGCGCGATCGAGGTCTCCGGGTCGAGCAGCGCCCCGGTGATCGGCTCGGCGATCAGAGCGATGCGCAGCTTGCGGTCGCTCGGACCCTCCACGAGCCCCAGCTCCGGCATGTTCTTGGCCGGCGCGAACCGCTGGGTGTCGGCCAGGAAGTGCGCCGAATCGCGCACCGTCCGCGACACGACGCCATTGGAGATGAGATCGATCGGCATGGCCCTTCCCTCGGCCGACGCCAGGACTCGATCACGGCTCGGCTTGAGGCCCACGAGTCCGCAGCACGCCGCCGGAATGCGGATCGATCCGCCGCCGTCGTTGGCGTGCGCGATCGGCAGCGCGCCCGCAGCGACCAACGCCGCCGAACCGCCCGACGAGGCACCGCACGAGTAGTCGGTGTTCCACGGGTTGCGCGTGGGCGGCCGGTCCACGAACTCGGTGGTGGCCGTCAAGCCGAAGGCCGGCAGGGTCGTCGCGCCGAGGATGTTGACCCCCGACGCGAGAAGCTGGTCGGTGAACTCCTCGTTCTCGGCTGCGGGAACCGGTGGAACCGCGGCCGAGCCGTGCATCGTGGGAATGCCGGCGAACAGGGTGTTGTTCTTGATCATCGCCGGCACGCCCTGCAACGACCCGGCGGGCAAACCACCGGCCGCCGCCCGGAGCAGACCGCGCTCTCGGTCGTCAACGGCCACCGCGTTCAGTTCCGGCTCCACCGCATCGATCCGCGCCACTGCCGCACGTGCCGCTTCACCTGCGGAGAACTCGCCTGCCCGGATGCCCCGCGCGACGCCCACCGCATCCAACTCGCCCAGACAGTCGTCGGTAAACGCGCTCACCTTCCGCATGCCTGGCGACGCTACACGGCACACCCCCGGGGGAACGGGACGGTTCACCACCACCGGCACGGCCATCCCGGGTATCAATGATGCATGCAGCTAAAACTCACCCCCGATGAAGTCGCCTTCCGCGACGAGATGCGCCGGTTCTTCACCACCGAGATCCCCGCCGACATCCGCGAGCGTGCTGCGGCCGGTGAGCTCCACTACCCCGAGGACATCGTCACGACGATGCGGATCCTCAACGGCGCCGGGTTGGGCGTCCCCCATTGGCCGACTGAATGGGGCGGCCGGGACTGGACGCCGATCCAGCACCACCTCTGGCTCCAGGAACTCGCCCTCGCGTCGGTCCCCGACCCCCTGCCGTTCAACTCCGCCATGGTCGGCCCGGTCATCGCGGAGTTCGGCTCGCAGGCGCAGAAGGAGCGATTCCTGCCGGCGACGGCCAACTGTGACATCTGGTGGTGCCAGGGCTTCTCCGAACCCGAAGCCGGATCCGACCTCGCCTCCCTCAAGACCCGCGCCGTGCGCGACGGCGACGAGTGGGTCGTGAACGGACAGAAGACCTGGACGACGCTCGGCCAATTCGCCGACTGGATCTTCGCCCTGGTGCGCACCAATCCCGACGCACCCAAGCGGCAGGCCGGGATCAGCTTCCTGTTGATCGAGATGAATACGCCCGGGATCGAGGTCCGCCCGATCCAGCTCATCGACGGCGGCTACGAGGTCAACGAGGTCTTCTTCAACGACGTGCGCGTCCCCGCGGAGAACCTCGTCGGCGAGGAGAACGCCGGATGGTCCTACGCCAAGTTCCTCCTGGGCAACGAGCGCACCGGTGTCGCCCGGGTCAGCAACACCAAGATGCAGCTCTCGCGCGCCAAGAAGCTGGCGGCGCAGACGAAGACCGCGACCGGGAGCCTGCTCGACGAACCACTGTTCGCCGCCCGTCTCGCCGAACTCGAGAACGAGTTGCTCGCCCTCGAGTTGACCCAGCTGCGGGTCGTCGCCTCGTCGGCCGACGGCAAGCCCAACCCCGCGTCGAGCCTGCTCAAACTCCGCGGCAGTGAGCTGCAACAGGCCGCCACCGAGATCCTCGCCGACATCGCCGGCCCCGACTCCCTGGCCGTCGCCCCGCCCGACCCGGGCGCGGCCAATGGCACCGCCGACATCAGCGCACCCGCGTGGGCGCAGCGCAGTGTCCCCGCCTACCTCAACTACCGCAAGGTCTCGATCTACAGCGGCAGCTCGGAGGTCCAGCGCCAGATCATCGACAAAGCCGTCCTCGGCCTCTAAAAGGAGCAGCACACGATGGACTTCGAACTCAACGACGAACAGGCCATGCTGCGCGACACGGTGCGCGAGATGCTGACCAAGGCTTACGACATCGAGACCCTGCGCGCGGTCACCGATACCGAGCGGGGCTGGGACCCGAAGGTGTGGCAGGGGCTGGCGGACATGGGGATCCTCGGCCTGACCATCGACGAGGCCGACGGTGGGATGGGGGCCGGCCCCGTCGAACTCGGCGCGGTCCTCGGGGAGATCGGCCGCAGCCTCGCCCCCGAACCCTACCTGCACGCCGTGGCGCTGCCCGCGGTGCTCGTGTCGGCCACCGCCGGCGGCGCGGTCCGCGAAGAACTCCTTGGCGGCCTCGCCTCGGGTGAGCTGCTGATGGCGTTCGCCCACGCCGAGGAGGGCGACCGGTGGCCGACCGCCGCGGTCGCCACCAGCGCCGCGGGGTCCGGTGACACGGCCACGCTGACCGGCACGAAGACCCCGGTGCTTGCGGGCGAGGGTGCCGACAAGTTCGTCGTGTCGGCCCGCGACGACTCGGGTGCGATCGGCCTCTACCTCGTCGACGCCGACGCCGACGGCACCACGCGGATCCCCTTCCGCACCCACGACCGCCGGCGCGGCGCACAAGTGACCTTCGCGTCGACCCCCGCTCAACGGCTCACGGCCGGGGATGCGGCCGAAGCGATCAGGCGCACCGAGGTCACCGCCCAGACGGCACTGTGCGCCGAGGCCGTCGGCGCGATGGAGCGGGCGCTCGAGCTGACCGTCGAGTACCTCAAGACCCGCAAGCAGTTCGGCGTGACGTTGTCCACCTTCGAGGCGCTGACCCACCGTGCCGCGGACATGTACGTGCTCCTCGAACTCGCCCGGAGCCTGAGCGCATACGCGACCGGGACGCTCGCCGAGGGGGCCGTGGACGCAATCGTCGCGTCGCGGGCGAAACTGCAGATCTGCCGGTCGGCCCGAGAGATCGGGCAGGAGGCGATCCAGATGCACGGCGGGATCGGCATGACCGCGGAGTACCCGGTCGGCCACTACGTCAGCCGGCTGACCGCCATCTCCCACACCCTGGGCGACATGCAGTCGCATCTGTCCCACCTGGCGAAGTCCATCACCGAGTGGGACATGGTCTCGCTAGGGTGAGCGCATGAAGAGTCTGTTTTTCGACAACCTCGCCGACGTCTCCGCCTACGGGTTGCTGGGCATCGTCGTCCTCATCCTCGGCTATGTGGCCCTCGACCTGGTGACGCCGGGCCGCCTGCGGGACCTGCTGTGGCGGGAGAACAACCAGAACGCCATCCTGCTGACCTCCGGGTTCTTGATCTCACTGGGCGTGGTCTACGCGGCGGGCGTGCGGGCCGGGGCGGTGACCGACCACCTGTGGCAAGGACTCTTGTTCGCCGCGCTCTACTCGGTGGTGGCGATCGCGCTGATGTGCTTCTCGTTCGTGCTGATCGACTGGTTGACGCCGGGACGGCTCGGCGAGTTGTTGTTGACCGGCAACACCGCCGTGGTGTGGGTGAACATCATCGTGTTCGTCGTCCTCGGCGTATCCATGGGTGCGGTGCTCTGACCCAGCCCAGTAGGGTGATTCGCAACTGATCCTGCCGCGGCACCGGGCCGTCGGCGGGGGCGAAGGAGTAGTCCCATGGCGGAAGCAACCGAACTCATCGAGGCCTCGACGACGATCGACGCCACCCCCGACGCGGTGTGGGCGATCGTCTCCGACCTGCGCCGGATGGGCGAGTGGAGCCCCCAGTGCCGCAAGATGTTCATCCGCGGCTACCCCGTCGGGGTCGGCACCCGCACCGTCAACATCAACCGCCGCGGGCCGCTGGTCTGGCCGACCCGGTCGAAGGTGGTGCGCTTCGAGCCGAACAAGGCGATCGCGTGGCGAGTCGCGGAGAACCACACCGTGTGGACCTACGAGATCACCCCGCAGGGCGACGGGGTGCTGCTCACCGAGCGCCGCGATGCCCCCGGCGGCAAGGTCACCACGGTGTCGAGCACGCTGACCAACACCCTCCTGGGCGGGCGCCACGGCTTCGAGGCCGAGTTGCGCGAGGGGATGGCCGAGTCGCTCGGCAAGATCAAGCGCGCCGCGCAAGCCGCGTCGAAGTAGCATGGCACGGCGCCCGCACAACCCCGACACCCCGCCGGAATCGGGCCTCGCCCACCTCACCGGGCTGGCCAAGCAGACGATTCCGCCGATGCACCCGGCGGGCATCCCCTTCGTCGCGGCACCCGCCGCCGTGGCGGTGCTGGCCCGGCGCCACAGGTGGGTCGCGCGTCCCGCGTGGGCGCTGGCCGCTGCCTGCGCCGCGTTCTTCCGGCATCCCGGCCGAGTCCCGCCGACCCGCCCGGGGGTGGTCGTGGCCGCGGCCGACGGCGAGGTCGCCCTCGTCGACACCGCCGTCCCGCCACCCGAGCTCGACCTCGGCAGCGACGAGCTGCCGCGCGTATCGACGTTCTTGTCGGTCTTCGACGTCCACGTGCAACGCGTGCCCGTGTCGGGCACGGTGACCGCGCTGCGGCACACTCCGGGGGCCTTCCTGTCTGCCGACCTGCCCGCGGCCAGCAGTGAGAACGAACGCACCGCGATGACCATTCGCACCGAGTCGGGGGCGCGGGTGGGCGTCGTGCAAATCGCCGGTTTGATCGCACGGCGCATCGTCAACGACTCGGCGGTCGGCCAGCACCTCACCATCGGGGACACCTACGGGCTGATCCGATTCGGGTCGCGCGTCGACGTGTACCTCCCCGCCGGAACCATCCCCACGGTTCTCGTCGGACAGCGAACGGTGGGCGCCGAGACCGAGTTGGCGGTGCTGCAGTGAGAGCCCCGGACCTGATGGCGATGCCATCGTGATGAGGGTGGCAGGGGCCGGTCGGCCCACGCGACGGCCGACGCGACGCGCCGCGCGGCGCCGGCCCGGGCGGGGCGCGGACCAAGGCCTCGGGACCCAGCGCTCGGCACGACTCCTCGTCCCCTCGGCGCTCACGATCCTCGCGGTCTGCGCCGGGCTGACGGCGGTCCGACTGGCCGCGGAGCAGCGTGTCGACCTCGCCCTGGTCCTCGTCGTCGGCGCCGCGCTCCTCGACGGCATCGACGGCCGGGTCGCCCGGTTGATGAAGGCCACGTCCAAGATCGGCGCCGAACTCGACTCCCTGGCCGACGCCATCAACTTCGGCGTCGTGCCCGCGCTGATCCTGTCGGCGACGCTGATGAACGGCCAGGATCTCGGATGGGCCATCGTCCTGGTGTACTGCTGCGCGATCATCCTTCGCCTGGCCCGCTTCAACACACTGTCCGACGACGAGAACGCCCCCGGCTACACCCGCGACTTCTTCGTCGGCGTGCCCGCCCCGGCGGCCGCACTGATCGCCCTGGGCCCGGTCGGGCTCCACCAGGGCCTCGGCGACGGGTGGTGGAGTTCCTTCCCCGCGGTCGGCGCCTGGACCCTGTTGTCGGCCTTCCTCGCGATCAGCCGGATACCGACGTCGTCGCTCAAGGCGACGACCAAACTGTCGCGGGCCGCTCTCGCTCCGGTGCTGGTGGCATTCGCGGCGGCGGCGGCGCTGCTGGTCACCTACCCGTACACGCTGATGGTCATCATCATCGCCGCCTATCTGGCGCACATCCCGTTCGCCTGGTGGGCCAACCGCTGGGTCGCGGCCCGGCCCGAGCACTGGGACTCGCTGCCCGCCGAGCGCCGTGCGCATCGGCGGACGACGAGCACGCGACGGCCGATTCTGCGCAAGTCGCATGCGAGGCTGGGCCTGCGACGGCCGACCCCCCGGAAGCGCCCCCCTGGCAGATAACCCCCCAGGGGGTTATAGTCGAGGTATGGAATTCACGCTCGCCGCAGAACTGCCCATCCCCTATGACGAAGCCGTCAGCCGCGCCCGCGCGGGCCTGGCCGATGCCGGTTTCGGCGTCTTGACCGAGATCGACATCAAGGCGACCCTCAAGAAGAAGCTCGACGTCGACGTCGCCCCGAAGATCATCCTCGGCGCCTGCCAGCCGGCCTTCGCCCATGCGGCATTGCAGGTGGACCCGCGCATCGCCGTGATCATGCCCTGCAACGTCGTCGTCTCCGCCGACGGCGAGGACGCCAGCCGCATCGAGATCCTCGATCCGGGGATGATGAGCCAGGTCACCGGCAACACCGAACTCGCCCCGATCGCGGCGGACGCCCGCGGCCGCCTCGCCGGGATGCTCGACGCGCTGGTCGCCGGGGCGGCAGTCTGATGCAACTGCCCGCCGATGAACTCAAGCCGGTCCTCACCCGGTTGCGCCGGGCCCACGGCCACCTCGCCTCGGTCATCCGCATGCTGGAGGAGGGCGCGGAGTGCGAGGACGCCCTGACCCAACTCGCCGCCGTCGACAAGGCGATCGCCCGCAGCGGCTACTCGTTGGTCGCCACCGGCCTGCAGCACTGCATGCGGACCGAGGGCCCCGACAACGTCGATCAGCGCAAGCTCGAGCGGTTGTTCCTGTCGCTGGCCTGAGCGCGAGCGCCGGCTACCCCACGTTGACCTGGTAGAAGACCGAGTTCGGCCCACCGGCCGCACGCGGCGAACTACCGACGGTCACCCAATAGGTCTGGTCGTTCTTCTTCGCCGACAGGATCACCGTGCGCGTCCCGCCCTCCTCGGTGCGGCTCGACTCGGTGAATCCCGCCTTCCGCAGCGTCGCCACGGAGGAATCGAGCACGTTGGGCCCACCGAGCTGGCCCTGCACCGTCAGCGACCACCCGTCGGCGCGCGTCCCGGTCGCCTGGATCAGCCTCCCGTCGAGCAGCGGCACCTCCTTGATCGGGAAGTCCGCCGGCAGCGCCACGTCGCCGGTGGGACCCGACGACTCCGACGATCCGCAGGCGCCGGTGAGCACCGCCAAGACGGCGAACAGCGCGACGAGGAGTAGGACCGATCCGCGCCGGTCCGACCCTGAGGGGAAACGCGTCATACCTGCAACGGTAGGGTAAAGAACGCGGGTATCACCGAAGTGACACCCCCGCCGATGACCGAAGTCGACCGATCTCGACGGAGTACCCTGTGATTGGCACCCTGTGATTGCCACGCTGCTCAGCCTCTCGGTCGCCGCGCTGGTTGCGCCGATCGTGATGTGGTGGCTGGGCCCCAAGGGCTTCTACGTCATCGCCCTCGCCCCCACCGCGGCGCTCGGCTGGGTGCTCACGCACTGGCCCACCGGCGGTCCGCGAGTCGAATCGCTCGATTGGGTGCCGCTGCTGCACATGACGGTGACCATGCGGATGGACACCTTGTCGGCGGTCCTCGCGGTGTTGATCCTGGGCATCGGCGCGCTCGTCCTGGCCTACTGCGCCAACTACTTCGACGCCATGCGCCCGCGCGTCGCGGTCTTCGGCGGCGAGATGCTGGCATTCGCGGCGGCGATGTTCGGCCTCGTGGTCTCCGACAACATGCTGGTCCTCTACGTGTTTTGGGAGGCCACCACCATCCTGTCCTTCCTGCTGGTCGGCTTCTACGGCATTCGCGCATCCTCGCGCCGGGCGGCCACGCAGGCGTTGCTGGTCACCACCCTGGGCGGGCTGGCGATGCTCGGCGGCATCATCGCGCTGGGCACCTCAACCGGCAGCTACCTGCTCTCGGACCTGATCGCCCACCCTCCGGCGGGGTCGGTGTACGTCGACGTCGCCGTCGCCGCCATCCTCGTCGGCGCACTGTCCAAGTCGGCGATCGTGCCCCTGCACTTCTGGTTGCCCGGTGCGATGGCCGCACCCACCCCGGTCAGCGCCTATCTGCACGCCGCCGCGATGGTGAAGGCGGGTGTGTACCTGGTCGCCCGCCTCGCCCCGGGGTTTGCCACACTGCCCGTGTGGCAGGTCATGGTGCTGGGCCTGGGCGCGCTGACCATGCTGGTCGGCGGCTGGCGCTCCCTGCGCGAGCTCGACCTCAAGCTGATCCTCGCCTTCGGCACCGTGTCACAACTGGGCTTTTTGATGGTGCTCTTGGGCTTCGGCGACGCCAACGTCGCGCTGGCCGGTGTCACGATGCTCGTCGCGCATGCGATGTTCAAAGCCGCACTGTTCATGGTGGTCGGCATTATCGACCATTCGACGGGCACCCGCGACCTGCGCAAACTGGCCCGCCTCGGCCAGAAGATGCCCGCCCTGGCCGTGATCTCCGCGGTGGCCGCGGCCAGTATGGCCGGGCTCCCGTTCACCTTTGGTTTCGTCGCCAAGGAGGCCGCCTTCGGCACGATCTGGACTTCCGGCGCCCTCCCCGAATGGCAGGCGCGCGGAATCGACCTCGTCCTGCTGGGCGGAGCGGTCATCACGATGGCCTACACGACCCGGTTCCTGTGGGGCGCGTTCGGGCGCAAGGTGCGCCCCGGGCCGAGCCTCGCGGTGGTCCGCGCCCACCGGCCCCACCCGCTCTTCCTCACCCCGCCCGCGATCCTGGCCGTCGCCGGCGTGGCCAGCGCCTTCGCGGCGCGGTGGTTCGGCGATCTCATCGCACCGTATGCCGTCACCCTCCCACAGTGGGGACACCCCCTCGAACACCTCGGCCTGTGGCACGGGTTCGGGCTGCCGCTGGTGTTCTCGATGATCGCCGTGGTCGCCGGCATCGGCATATTCCTGCTGGTGCGCGCGCTGCGCGACCACCTGTTCGTCCACCGGCCCGCCATCAACGCCGACCACATCTACGACGCCGTGCTGCGCGGCGTCGACGCCGCCTCCCTGGCGGTCACCCGCAACGTCCAGCGCGGTTCACTGCCCATCACCCAGGGCGTGATCCTCGCGACCGCCGTCGTCCTCCCGATGGCAGCGCTCTTCGCCGGCGCCCGCTCGATCCTGCACCCGGCCGGTTTCGACGCCACGGTCCAGGGGGTCGTGGCGCTGCTCATGCTCGCCGCCGCGATCGGCGTCGTAGCATTGCGCAACCGGTTGGCGGCGGTCATCGCGATCGGCCTCAACGGATACGGCTGCGTCTTCCTGTTCGCCCACTACGGCGCTCCCGACCTCGCGCTGACCCAGGCGCTGGTGGAAACCCTGACGCTGGTGATCTTCGTCCTGGTGCTGCGCAAACTGCCGGCCGAGACCCCAGGGCGCCCCCGCGGCGGCGCCCGCGTCGGCCGCGCGGTGATCGCCACCGCCGTCGGCGCCTCGGTCGCGACGATGGCCGTCTTCGCGGCGGCGGCCCGCAGCACCCGGCCGCTGCAGGAAATCCTCCCCGAGTTCGCCTATTCCGTCGGGCACGGCGCCAATGCGGTGAACGTCCTGCTGGTCGACATCCGCGCCTGGGACACCCTCGGCGAGGTGTCGGTGCTCATCGTCGCCGCCACCGGCGTCGCCTCCATGGTGTTCCGCAACCGCCGGTTCGGGGCTGCACCGCGAGTCGCCGATGCGGAAACCCCTGCACCCGGCGCCGACGACCTGCTGGTCAGCACCCGCACGACGTGGCTGCGCGGCAGCGACCTGCGCGACCCGCGCCACCGGTCCCTCGTGCTCGAGGCCACCACCCGCCTGGTGTTCCCGACGATGATGGTGCTGTCGGTCTTCTTCTTCTACACCGGCCACAACGCCCCCGGCGGCGGCTTCGCGGGCGGACTCACCATGGGCCTGGCCCTGGTGCTGCGCTACCTCGCCGGCGGTCGCTACGAGCTCGGCGAGGCCCTGCCCCTCGAGGCGGGCACCATCCTGGGCACCGGCCTGGCCATCGCGGTGGGCACCGCGACGGCATCACTGTTCCTCGGCGCCCCCGCGCTGTCGTCGGCGATGTTCGAGATCACGCTGCCGCTGGTGGGCGAGGTCAAACTCGTCACCGCGTTGTTCTTCGACCTGGGCATCTACCTGATCGTCGTCGGCCTGGTCCTCGACATCCTGCGCAGCCTCGGCGCCCGCCTCGACGTGGAGGCCGATGCCTGATGAGCATCAACCTGCCCCTGGTCATCGTCCTCGGCGGAATCATCGCCTGCGGCGCCTACCTGCTGATGGACCGATCGCTGATCAAGATCCTGCTCGGCCTGCTGTTGATGGGCAACGCGGTCAACCTGTTGATCCTGGTGGTCGCCGGGCCGAGTGGCAACCCGCCCATCCGCGGCCAAGAAGTCGCCGGCCGCGCCACCGACGCCGATCCGCTCGCCCAGGCCATGATCCTGACCGCGATCGTCATCATGATGGGGGTCGCCGCCTTCGTGTTGGCACTCGTCTACCGCCTGTTCGTGCTGAACCGCGACGAGGGAGACGACGATGACGACCTCGAGGACGATCCCGAGGACGTGAAGATCCTGAGCGGCTCCCTCGACTCCGCCGGCGACCGCGACCGCAGCGACGACCCGTTGACGCTGGCCGACACCGACGCCGGCGACCTCTTCGACGACGAGGGGCACCCGCTGACGCGGGAGCAGTTCGAGGCGCTGCACCGCACGGTGATCGAGACCGACCTGCTCCTCACCGACGCCGACGACGTCGTCGACGAACTGCACAGCCCCGGTGACCCCGACCCCGGCGGACTCGGCGTGTGCGAGCTGCCGAGCCCCGACGACGACGAGTGCACCCCCGATTCCCGGTTGCGCCCCGACGGACAGGGGGTGGACCTGTGATCCCCACCGTCCCCGTTTCCTGGTTCCCGGTCCTCATCGTCATGCCGACGATGGTGCCGCTCATCGGCGCCTCGATCACCCTGATCGCCGGGCGCAGCCCACGCCTGCAGCGCGCGGTGACGGTGCTCGCCATCAGCATCGCCCTGGCCGCGTCGGTGCTGATGCTCTTCGGGGTGAGCCGCCACGGCACCCAGGCGATCGCCATCGGTGGCTGGGATGCCGACGTCGGCGGTCCGCGCACCAGACGGTTCGGGCCGCTGGGCATCACCCTGGTCGTCGACCATCTGTCCGCGATGATGCTGGTGGTGTCGGCCACGGTGCTGCTCGCCGTCATCCTGTACGCGATCGGCCAGGGTTTGCGCGACGGCACCGAAGCCCAGCCGGTGTCGATCTTCCAGCCGACCTACCTGATCTTGTGCGCAGGCGTCTGCAACGCCTTCCTCGCCGGGGACCTGTTCAACCTGTACGTGTCGTTCGAGGTCCTTCTCACCGCGAGCTACGTGCTGCTCACCGTCGGCGCCAGTGCCGACCGGGTGCGCGCCGGTGCGATGTATGTGATGGTCTCGATGGTGTCGTCGCTGATCTTCCTGCTCGGCATCGCTTTCGCCTATGCGACGACCGGGACCCTCAACCTCGCCGAGATGTCGATCCGGTTGAACAACGGCGAGGTCCCCGACGGCACCCGAAATGCCCTGTTCGCAGTGCTTCTCGTGGCCTTCGGGATCAAGGCCGCCGTCTTCCCGTTGTCGACCTGGCTGCCCGACTCCTACCCGACCGCCCCGGCCCCGGTCACCGCCGTGTTCGCCGGCCTGCTGACCAAGGTCGGCGTGTACGCCATCATCCGGGCCCACACGCTGCTGTTCCCCGGCGGCTCGATGGACACGGTGTTGATGGTGGCCGGTCTATTGACGATGCTGGTCGGCATCGCCGGCGCGATCGCCCAGTCCGATATCAAACGGCTCCTGTCGTTCACGCTGGTCAGCCACATCGGATACATGGTGTTCGGCATCGCACTGTCGTCGAAGCTCGGCATGGCCGCGGCGATCTACTACGTCGCCCACCACATCCTGGTGCAGACGACGCTGTTCCTCGTCGTCGGATTGATCGAGCGGCAGGCCGGGTCGGCATCGCTGCGGCGCCTCGGCGGCCTGATCGCCAGCCCCGTCCTGGCCGTCCTGTACCTCATCCCGGCCCTCAACCTGGGCGGGATCCCGCCCTTCTCCGGGTTCATCGGCAAGATCGCCCTGCTGCAGGCCGGCGCCGTCGACGGGTCCGCACTCGCCTGGACCCTGGTCATCGGCGGATTGGTCACGAGCCTGCTCACCCTCTACGTCGTGGCCCGGATCTGGACCAAGGCGTTCTGGCGGGCCCGGGCCGACGCACCCGAGGGCGACCTGTCCGACGAGCGGCCGTCGGCGCTGATGGACGAGAGCACCGACATCGCCTACTCCGACCGCGACGACGTCGGGTCCATGCCGCCGGGCATGGTCGTCCCCACCGCGGCAATGGTCGCGATCGGCCTGGCGATGACCGTGTGGGCGGGACCCATCATGAACTATGCCGACCGCGCCGCCGCCGACATCGTCGATCCGGCCGTCTATATCCGCGCCGTGACCGGCATCGGCGCCCGGTACCCCGGCGACACGGCTGGGAGGCGCTGATGCGGGGCACGCTGATCAACTCCTGGCGCATCACACTGCTGGGCCTGTTCTGGGCCATCGGCCGGGTCTTCGTCTGGTTGGCCAATCACGTCACCGTCCCGGAATCGCTGGGCAGCGATCTGCGCGAGGTGTCGGTGCGGGTGTGGTCCGCGTCGTGGCTGACCTTCGTCTGGGTGCTGCTCTGGGGCAAGGTCTCGTGGGGCAACGTCATCGGCGGGTTCGCGGTCGCGATCGGGATCATGACGCTGCTGCCGCTGCCGCGCGTCCCGGTGGAGGGCCGCCTGCACCCGGTGTCCATCGCCTTGCTGGTCCTGCGGCTGCTCCGCGACTTCACCATCTCCTCGATCCAGCTCGCCTGGGCGGCCATCCGCCCGGCCCGCCCGCCGATGGGTGCGGTCGTGCGTCGCCGCGTCGCCATCAAGTCCGACATGGTGCTGACCTTGGCCATCAACTACATCAACCTGGTACCGGGCACCATGGTCGTGGAGATCGACCACCGTCGCCGCATGCTCTACATCCACGTGTTCGACCTCTCCTCACCGAGGAAGGTTGCCGCGTTCGACAAGCAGATCGCCTTCATCGAAAAGGCCTTCATCCACGCCTTCGAGCGCGAGAGCGAATGGCATCCGAGCCCTTACCACGGGATCGACGAGGAATACCACAGCCGGGTGCTCGCCCAGCGCGACGCCGACGGAAGGGATCCGCGATGAGCACGATCGACACCCTGTGGCTGATTGCGGCCGGAATACTCCTGGTCACCGCCGCCAACACGACCGCCCGCCTCCTACTCGGGCCGTCCTCGCTGGACCGGCTCATCGCACTCGACATGGCGATCGCGGTCACCATGGCGGGCCTCGGGTTGTGGGCCGGGATGAGCGGCGACTCATCGTCGGTCGCGGCCATCGTCGCGATCGCACTCGTCAACTTCATCGGCTCGATCGCCGTGGCCCGCTTCCGCGTCCGGGATGATCGACGATGACCGCCGCCGAGATCATCAGCACGGCCCTGGTCCTCTCCGGGTCGGTGCTGGCGCTGACCGCATCGATCGGCCTGCTGCGGTTCCGCGACTCCCTGTCACGGATGCATGCCGCCACGAAGCCGCAGACGTTCGGCCTGCTCCTCGTCCTGTCCGGCGCGGGCATCCGGCTCGGGCACAACGTGGACATCGGGATGCTGATCCTGGGCGGCGTGTTCGCTTTGATCACCGCTCCGCTGGTCGCGCAGCGCATCGGGCAGCTGGCCTACCGCGAACAGCGTGCCGACGCCGGCATCACCCGCACCCCCACCGAGGTCGCGACCCCCGACGAGGGTCAGCGCCGCCGATAGCGCCAGCGCGCCCGGCCGATCTGGATGGTGTTGGTGCGGTGTGACAACCGGCGGCGCATCCGGCCGAAGACCAACACCATCGACAGCACCACCAGCGCCGCGATCAATCCGATCTGCACGACCGGACTGTTGACCACGGTCACCACGCCGAGGAATGCGACGGCGAGTACGAGCAAGATCTCACGCAACTCGACGTAGAAGCGGTGCAGCCGGCCCGGTCGCGCGCGCACCGTCGCCAGCGTCTGACCGCCGACACCGAGCCGCGCCCGCAACTCGGCATCGATGAAGGCCAGCGGGAGTTCCGGATTCGAGCCCAAGGTCTCGTTGGCGGCCGGGAAGCGCGCCCCCCACGAACCTCCGCTGATGCCGCGGCGCATCTCTTCAACCTCGGCGGGTACCTCGAACACCTTGAGCACCACCGTCGGGACGTCGCCGCCCCCGTTGGGAGTGCCCTCGAGCACGACATAGTCGCCGCTCTCGATGCCCAAGACATCGATCGCCAGGCGCGGCATCAGCACGACGTCGCGCTCGGTGGAGGCCGGGTCGGCCAAGGTCACCCGCATCGTCAGGTAGGTCGGCTTGCCGAGCAACCAATCCATCGAGCGATCACGGTCGACCACCGCGGGCCGGATCGCGACCGCGTCACCCCGTTCGATCCCGCACGCCATCCGCAACACGTGGTCGATCTGGGCGTGCCCGGGACCGGGCTCGGCCGGGTCCGCCGCATCGTATGGGTGCACCGCGGCCAGCGCCGAAGGCGTGGCGTCGCCGTGCAGGGCGAACAGCGCCGCAGACCGGATGGAGAGCAGCTTCGGCTTGCCCAGGCGCGCGAAGTCCGGCGCGGCCAGGCGCACGACCGACTTGCCCCCGCGGCGCAGCCCGTCGGGACTGGAGTCCGCCCACACCAGCGTCTCCCCCGGCGCAGCGCAACCGGCGTCGGCGACCGGTCCGACCCGGTACAGGGTGCCGTATCTCCGCGGCGGTCGGCCCATCTGATCGGGCAGGTCGTGGAACGGGTTGGCGGCGCACACCCGCCCGGCCCGCGAAATCGCCGCCGACAACTCGTCATCGGTGAGCCGCGACGCGCCCCCCGCGCCGGACGGGTTGATCTCCGAGTCGCCCTGCAGCCCGTCGAGCAGCGCCTCCTGCGTCAACGCACCGGGCCGCGCCTCGTTCGGGATGGCCATGGGGACGGGCACGCCCCCGGCATCGGTGAGCACCCCGCCCTCGGCGACATAGGCGTACACGCCCTCCAGCCGCTCGCCGGTTTCCAGCAGCACCTCCACCGACTCGTCGGCGGACAGCCACACCCGCTTGTAGCCCGGCGATTCCGACTTGTCGAGTTCGACGAGTTGGTGCTCATCGAGCAGTTGGACCGCCAACGTCGTCTCCGCCTCCGCGTCGGGGAACACCGTTGCCGCGATATAGGCAAAGGGCGACACCTTCGTCATATAGCCGACCCGCACCCCCCGGATGCGGGCGCGGACCTGCGGAACGAACAGGGCTTCGGGACGATCGGCGAACTTGAACCGCAGTTGCGCCGGGGACGCGTTCGACCCGATCGCCAGGACGGGCACGCGCGAATCGATCACCCCGAACCGGCGCTCTTCGGCGAGGCGGCCCAGCTGCAGCGCCGCATTGTCGGGGCGGTCGACGGTCGTCAGGTCGCGCACGCGGCACACCCCCAACCGGACCGGGGCGGTCTGCTCCCAGGCCAATTTGAGGCCGTCGCGATCGTTGATCTCCCACATGTCGTGGGCCCCGATGACCACCGACCTATCCGGCCACACGCCCGGATAGGTCAGCGGCTTGCGCCGTGGCGCGGACTCGGCGGCGTACGGATCCCCCACGCCGCCTCTCAGCCGGCGGAGATGACGCCGCAGGCGACCCGGCCGCCGGCATCGCCGGTGGACATGGTCTTCTCATCCGCCCCCGGTCGGCCGTTGGCGCTGTAGCGGTCGGGAATGTTGCCGAAGTTGTCGGCACCGGCGTGGATCACCAGCGACTTCCCGGTGATCTGGGCGAGGGTCACCGCCTCGGTCGACGTCGTGGTGGCGCCGGCCCCGTCGGCGCCGATGTAGATGGACACGAGATCACCACTGGACGGGTGGCCGGTGTGCCCGGCGACCTGCAGGTGGCCGCCGGCACTGCTGAACGCCTCGGCCCCGCTGGGGTCACAGGCGCCGTTGGAGTGGATGTGCATGCCGTGGAATCCCTCGGTGAGGCCGCGCGTCACGGTGACGACGACCTTCACGCCTTGGCCCGCCACGGTGGTGAAGACCGCGGTGCCCACCTCCTGCCGCTTGGTGTCGATCAGGGTGGCGGTCACCTTCCCGGCGTGGTCGGCGCCCTGCTCGCCACCGTGCGTGGGCGCGGCCCCGCCGGGGGCGCCCTGATCGCCGGTGATGACGGTGGGGTTGGTGCCCTTGACCGTCGACGGCTCCTCGGAGTTGGTACACCCGGCGAGCGTCAGGCCCAGGGCGGCAGCCGCGGCGAGCACAACAACGGACTTGCGGTGGTCGAACATCTTCGTGACAGCCACGGTGGCGCCTCTCATTCGGTGGTAACGATCATTGGGTGACAGCGATGACCAGCACACCGTCTGCGCATGCCGGGAGCTTCGTCGAACCTGCCGGGCGCAGCTCGACGCTGTACCCGCCGCCCAGATCGGTGGCGACCCGCTTCGCGGCCGCCTCGTCACCGGAACGGTAGAAGATGGTGTTCTCGCTCATCGTGCTCGACGAGATGTTGGCCGGCTCGGCGGCCCGGTAGCCCTTGGCCTTGAGTTGATCGGTCAGCGATCCCGCCAAGCCGGTGACCTCGCCGGCGTTGACGACGCACACCTTCGTCGACGATGCGGTGGCCGACGACGCCGGAGCCGCTGACGGCTGCGGGGCCGCGCTTTGCACGGAGGGCGCCGACGCCGGCTCGCTGTTGGACCCGGTCGCCAGGCGGTGGACACCGAGTCCGAGGAAGACGACGGCGACGGCGAGTAGGAGCATGGCTCCGGCGCGCAGCGGAAGACGGTTGGATTCGCGTTCGGTTGTCATCAGGCCCAACTGTATCGCAGGGCCGCGCGCTAGTCGGAGAGGTCGAAGCCCAGGCGCCGGGCGGCGCGAGCCTTCTGCCGCGAGGCACGCAGCCGCCGCAACCGCTTGACCAGCATCGGATCAGCCGCCAACGCCTCGGGCCGGTCGACCAGAGCGTTCAACACCTGGTAGTAACGCGTGGCCGAGAGTCCGAAGAGCTCCTTGATCGCGTCTTCTTTGGCGCCGGCGTACTTCCACCACTGCCGCTCGAACGAAAGGATGTCGTGCTCGCGGCGTGACAAGCCGTCGGCCCCGACCTCGTTCGGGTCGAGGTCCGGGTTCACCCCCGCCTTGTGGCTCTGCCGGCTTCGCGCAGTCGCCCCGTCCATCACGCTCCCTCGAACATTCCACTCAATTTTCCAGGCCCCGAGCATGGACTCCCACGCCGGTGTGACTCGGTAGTTATCTAACCACGGCCGCGCCCCCCGGCCGCACCGTGACGCGCCGTGTTCGCCGGTGTCCCAAGTCGTTTGCGCCCAAGTCGTTTGCGCCCAAGTCGTTTGCGCCCAAGTCGTTTGTCCGGGCGCCGGGGCGATTGCGTAATCTGTCGGCATGGCCATTCTCCCGATCTGCATCGTCGGCGAGCCGGTGTTGCACGAGCCGACGACCCCCGTCGCCCTGGACGCAAACGGCATTCCGAGCGCCGAGGACATCGCCCTCCTCGACGACATGTACGAGACGATGGACGCCGCCAACGGCGTCGGGCTCGCGGCCAACCAGGTCGGCGTCGGCAAGCGCATGTTCGTCTACGACTGCCCCGACGGCGAGTCCCGGGCGGCCAAGCGGCGGCGCGGCGAGGTGATCAACCCGGTCCTGGAAACCTCGGCGATCCCCGAGACGATGCCCGATCCCGACGACAATGACGAAGGCTGCCTGTCGGTGCCCGGCGAGACCTTCCCCACCGGGCGCGCCGAGTGGGCCCGGGTGACCGGTGTCGACCGCAACGGCAACGCGGTGGACATCGAGGCCCACGGGTTCTTCGCACGGATGCTGCAGCACGAGACCGGGCACCTCGACGGATTCTTGTATGTCGATGTCCTCCTGGGTCGCAATGCGCGCGCGGCCAAGAAGGCCATCAAGCGCAACGGCTGGGGCGTGCCCGGTCTGCGCTGGATGCCCGGCGATGTCGCCGATCCCTTCGGACACGACGAGGACTGACCCGTGTTCGTCGGCGACCGCGTGGTGGTGCGCTACCGGCTCGCGCCGGGGGCGCCCGGTGATTGGCGGGGACCCGGCGAAGCCACCCTCTCCGACGTCACCGGAATCGTCGTCGACGGGGGTGACGGTGCTGTCGGTGGCACCGGCGGCGGCCCGCTGGTCCTGACCCGCGTGGCCCCGGCCGCGTTGGCCTCCGACGACCTCGTTCGCCTGCCCCGCGACCTCATCGAGTCGGTGCGCCTGCTGCCCTATCGGGCGGTGCGCAACAACGAGATCCGCGACGTGGCCCTGCGCGCGGTCGATGCCCCGGACACCGCGGAGCTCGCCGGGTGGCGGGTGCGGGCGGGGGCCACCGTCGACACCCCGGCACCGGTCGACACCGCGGTGCCGGTACGACTGGGGGCACGACTTGATTCCGCGGCCGTGGCAGCGCTGCGCGGCTGGTATGCCGAGCGGGGATTGCCCGCCCTCGTCGAATTGCCCGAGCGACTCGTCAGCGGTGCCGCGGCCAGCACCGCCCTCGGCAGCGAGTTCCACCGACTGGTCCGCGTCGCCGTCGATGGCACCGAGTCCGACATCGTCACCGTCGCCGCCGATGACCCTCGCGGTGCGGCCCTGCGCGCCGAGGGATTCCGCCTGCACCACCGGGTGAGCTATCGCCGATTGACGGACTGACCGATAGGGTCGATCCCGATGCGTTCCAAGAATTCCCTCGCCGCGACCTGGTTCGCGCTCGGCGTCGCCGCCACCGTCCTCATCGTCGGGCTGGTGTGGCTCCTCGGCGGCTCGGGCGGCGGCGCGCAACCGGATCCCCCCCACCGGCAGGGCACCGCGAGCACCGCGGGCGCCGCCGCGCCCGCCCACGTGCTGCGCACCCTTTCCCTCATCGACGCCGGGAAGTGGCCGGAGGCGGCGCACGCCCCGGGCACGAGCGGCGGGCGCACCTTCCGCAACAACGAGGGCCAGCTCCCCCGCACCGACTCCACCGGCTCGAAGGCCCGATACCAGGAGTGGGACGTCAACCCCAAGCGCCCCAATCACAACCGGGACGCCGAGCGCATCATCACCGGCGCCGACGGGGCGGCCTGGTACACGCTGGACCACTACCGCTCGTTCCACCAGATCCGGGGGCCGCAACAGTGAACAACGCCGATACCGACCTGGCCGACTTCCTCACCGCGACCGCGACGGGCGGCCCGGCCATCGCATTGCGCGTCGTGACAGACCCCCGACCGGCCGCGTCCGACCTCCCCGGGGTCTCGGTCCGCCGCCTCGACGGCCGAGAGGCCCGGACGCTTCCCGCGCTGTACCGGGCACTGGCGCGGGCCTGGGACTTCCCGGCGCACTTCGGCATGAACAAGGACGCCCTCGACGATTGCATGGGAGACCTGCCCGACGGCGCGACCGGCTATCTGACCGAGGTCACCCACCCCGCGCTGCTGCTCGACCGCAGCCCCGGCCAACTGTCGTGGTTCGTCGACTCGATCGCCTTCTACGCTGACGAGTACGCCCCGGACCGCACGTTCGGGGTGCTGCTGATGGCACCGACGGCGGCGGCCGACGCGACGGCCCGCGCCTGGACCGCAGCCGGCGCCGACCTGGTGGCGGTGCGGTAGTGCGCCTGGCGACGTGGAATGTGAACTCGATCCGCGCCCGGTCCGAAGCGGTCGTCGCATGGGCCCAGCAGGCCGACGTCGACGTGCTGGCGATGCAGGAGACCAAGTGCGCCGATGACGGCTTCCCGGTGATGAGCTTCCTCGCCGCCGGCTACGACGTCGCCTTCACCGGCACCGGCGGCTACAACGGTGTCGCCATCGCGTCCCGGGTCGGGCTCGACGAGGTCGAGCGCGGCTTCGAGGGGCAGCCCGAGCACCGCGGCGAAACCGAGGCCCGGGCCCTGTCGGGGGTGTGCGCCGGGATCCGGGTGTGGAGCCTGTACATCCCCAACGGGCGGGCGCCGGACGATCCGCACTTCGCCTACAAGTTGGATTGGCTGGCCGCGCTGCGCGACCGTGCGGCGCTGTGGCTGGCGCACGACCCGGCGGCGCAGATCGCCCTGGCCGGCGACTGGAATGTCGCCCCCACCGACGGCGACGTGTGGGACCCGGCCGAGTTCGCCGGCAAGATCCATGTGACCGACGAGGAGCGGGCCGCTTTCGCGGCCTTCGCCGACTCCGGCTATGCCGATGCAGCCCGTCCCTATCTCGACGCGAAGAATGCCTACACGTTCTGGGACTACCAGCAGTTGCGGTTCCCCCGCAACCAGGGCATGCGCATCGATTTCGCGCTGTGCTCACCGGCCCTGACCGACCGGGTGGTCGGCGCCGCAGTCGACAAGTCCGCGCGCAAAGCGCCCGGTGCCAGCGATCACGCCCCGGTGGTCCTCGATATCCGGTGAGGCGTCCCGAGCTCCACGCCTATCCCGACAGCGCCGCCGATTCGGGTACACCGTCGAGCAATGTGTCGGCGAGGATGCGCGCCACCTCGTCGACATCATCGGGGCGGCGGCCATCGGCGACCGCTGGCGCGACCACGCCGAGAATCGCCGAGACCCAGGACTGGCCGGCGAACTCGATGGCGACCGACTCGTCGATCACGCCGTCGGCCGCCGCGTTGGCCAGGATCGCACCCGCCCGCCGCCCCGCATCCCGGAACAGCGCGACCTGGCCGGCCAGCGCCGCATCGTCGATGCCGGCGACGTCGAGCAGGATGAAGGCGAACGCGCTGAGGTGCTCCTCGATGCCGTGCAGGATCTCTGCGTTGACCCGGGCCATCTCTGCACGCAGCGACGCCTCGGTCACCGGTCGCACCATCTCGTCCGCCGCCCGATCGAGGTACGCGAGGTATCGCTGCGCCTCGCGGTCAACAAGGACGTCGAGCATCTGTCGGCGGCTCTCGAAGTAGTTGTAGAAGGTGCCGTGGCTGACGCGCGCGTGCCCGGTGATCTCCTTGACGCCGACTGCGGCGTAACCGCTCTCCGCCCACAGCGCCAGCGCCGCATCGAGCAACTCGTCGTGCCGCGATTGCCTAGCCATCGCGGCGCCCCGCACCGAGCAGCCCGTGGCGCGCGAGTTCCGCGGCCGCAGCGACATACTCCGCGCGCTCGTCCGCCTGCCCACCGCCGCCGGATTGGCCGGTCCCGCCGGAACGGCCGTCGGCGGCCAGGGCCAGTACGACTCCGGGCAGCGCCAACGACGGGAGCACCCGCGCGATCACCGCAGTCTGCGCATCGTCGAGGTCGACCCACCCGTTCTCGGTGGCCGTGCTCAGGACCCGCACGACCAGCGCGTCGACGGTGTTGTAGATCCCCGTGATGCGGTACCGCAGTTCGCGGTCGACCGCGCCGCCCTGCACCGAGAGGATGCGCAGCAGTCCCGGCTCGTCGTCGACGAGCCGGGAGAGTCGGTCTCCGACATCGGCGATCACCGCGCGCAGCGCGGCCGGATCGTCGGCCTCGGCGGCCGCGAGAATGACATCCGGATCGACCGCCTCGAAGAACCGGTCTGCGCACCAGTCGACGACGAGGTCGAGGAGTTCGCGCTTGCCGTCGACGTAACGGTAGAGCGTGCCCTGGCCCACCCCGGCACGACGAGATATTTCACTGACCGGGGCTTCGTCGTAGGGGTACTCCACGAAGACCTCGTAGGCGGCGCGGGTCAGTTGCTCGCGGCGCCTGTCGGCCAGGCCCGCCGATGCCGGCCGACCCCGCTTCCGAGGAGCTGTGGCGCCCCCGGCAACATGCGGGTCAGCGGGCCGCGCCGCCCCTGAACCGTCGCCGTCCATAAGCGACGATCCTATCCCCCACAGCGAACTCGCAGGCCGCCCGGCCCACGTCGCCGTGGGAGTCGACGCAGTTCCCGCCTCCACGGTCTCGACGGCCGCGGCGTACCCCTCTACGTCGCGGACGTCGAGACCGATCCGATCAGCCAGGGCCCAGTCGCGCGGCTGTGACCCGTGCCAGCGGGTACCGATCCACGAATACGACCCGACGAGCATCTCGCGGTGTGACGGCGACGAGGTGCTCGGATTGGGTGGTCAACCCGATGTCACGCCGCCTCGTCCCGGCTGGCGGGGGCCAACGCGCCGACGAGGTGGCCGGCCAGCGAATCGATCGCGTCGCGCGCCTCGGGGATGAGGTCGGCGCCGGCCTGGAAGACGTGGCATTGGTCGGCGAAGACTTCCAGGGTCGCGTCACCGCCGGCCTCGCGGATGCGTTGGACGAACCGGTCGGAGTCGGGGCGCAACAGCTCGCCGCTGCCCACCTGCACGAGTACCGGCGGCAGTCCGGCGAGCTCGTCATCGGCGGCGGTGATCACCGAGCGCAGCTCGGCCAGCGCCGAGGGTCCGCTCTCGACACGGTTGATGATGCGCCACAGGGTGACGAACACCGACTTCGAGAACACCGGGTCGGCGGGGCCGCCCTGCGCGGCGGCCAACTTGGAGCGGGGGTCGAGGTCGAGGAGCGGCGAAAGCAGGCTCACCGCCCCGACGCGCCCGGGCCCGCGCCGGGCCGCGACCAGTGCCACCTGCGCCGCCAGGTAGCCGCCGGCCGAGTCGCCGACGACGGCGATCCGACCGATCGGCACCCCGGCACCGACCAGGTGGCGCAAGCCGTCGAGGCAGTCCTCGACGGCATCGGTGACGGTGTGCCGGGGCAGCATGCGGTAGTCGACCGCCAACGATGGCAGCCCGGTCGCGGTCACGATTCTCGACACCAGTCGGCGATGGCTGCGGAGCCCCCCGAGGATGAATCCGCCCCCGTGCAGGTACAAGATGGCGGTGGTCGCCGTGGCCGGGGAGTCGGGTCCACCCGGCGGGGTCATCCACTCGGCACGGGCGGCCGGCAGTCGCACCGGCGTCCGCTTGGTGCCGCGCACCGGCCGAAGGACCGCGGCCACCCAGTCGAAGAGTCCGTAGGGCCACGGCAGAGACGGCATGGCCGCCCAGAGCCAGTTCACGGGTTTGACGAACACCCGCAACACCAGCACCACGAACAGGCCGACGACCGACACCCTGGAACGCAACACCACGCCCGACACACCGCGCGCATCACTCATCCTGAAACTCCTCACGTGATTCAGATAACAGACTGACACACCAGTCGCGGAATGTCGAGGCCCCAGATCGCCGTTCCGGCCCCTACTCGCCGCGGTCGAGCAACCACTGGGCGATCTCGGCACCGAGCGCGGTCGCCGGGCCACTCATCGCCAGGGTTTCGCGCGCGATCGACGACCAGGGCGCACTCGCCTCGAGGCGGCCGAGTAACCCGCAGGTGGCGAGCTCGTTGCGCCGGCCGAACGCGTGAGCCTCGACCAGCGCCTGACCGGACATCGCTTGGGCGTGCTCGCCCTGCAGCAGGAACCCTGCGGCGACCGCCCGCGCGGCGACATCGGGGTCGATCTGCCGCGAGTCGTCGGAGAGGTGCCATCCGACCACGTCTCCGATGTAGCCCGCGAACTCCTGGGCGTCAGCGCGTCCCTCGTCGACGATGAAGCCGGCCGCACAGGCGAGTCGAAAGGCGGCATCGACGTCGCCCCGCAGCAGCGAGCTGAACACGACCCGCTCGATCGCCAACTCGGCCATCGTCAACTCCACGCACAGCCCGAAGTCGACGAATCCGACCCGCCCGTCAGGCAGGACCAGCACGTTGCCCGGATGGGGGTCGGCGACGAATTTGCCGATGCGGAGCATCTCGCCGCAGTAGAAGCGGTACACCGTCTCCCCGATCCGATCGCGTTGCTCCGACCCGAGTCCACACGCCTCGTCGAAGCTCGACGCCGTCAACCATTCGGAGACCAGCACCTCGTCGGTGCACAACTCCGGCACGACGTCGGGGATCACGAACGCGGGGTGCCCGGCGTAGCGCTGCGCATATTCGTGCTGGTTGTCACACTCGCCGGCGAAGTCGAGCTCGCGGGAGATCTGTCGGATCACCTCCTCGACGATCAGCGCGCTATTCGCCGCCGGCATCTGCTTGGCAAAAGCCCGGGCGAACATCCGCAGGTTCTTGAGGTCCGCACGCACCATCGCGTCCACGGCGGGGTACTTGACCTTGACGGCCACCTCGCGGCCGTCACGCAGCCGACCGCGATAGACCTGTCCGATCGATGCGGCCGCCACCGGACCCTCCAGCGCGGCGATCTCGGAATACCGCGCCCCCAACGAGCGGCGCAGGGTCGCGTCCATCGCCCCGGAATCCCACCGGGGCGCCGAGTCGAAGAGCGGAGCCAGACGGCGGGTGAACTCCGCACGGGTCTGTGGATTCCTGATCCCCAGGCCGACGACTCCGATCACCTGGCCGAGCTTCTGCGCCGCTCCCCGCATCCCGCCGGCCGTCGTCGCGATGTCGTCGGCGAGCTTGAGCAACGCGGCTTCGCGCGCCTGTGCATCCCGCTCCGGGCTTCGCAACGGCGCCATCGCCGCGTTGACCGCGCCGCGCCCGGCATGCCGCGCCACGACGCCACCGACCTTGCCGCCGCGCCGGACACGGCCGCGGGCCGCTCGATCAGCCCCGGGCGAGTCGTCGGATGCGCTGATCATGGACCCAGCCTAGGTTCGTCGATCAAGCGTGCACCGGCGTTACCGCCAGGGCGTCGACGGCGCGCAGGAAGTAGTCGATCGCGGGCCAGGTGTGCGCGACAGCGTCCGGGCCGGCGAGCAACCCGAGGTGGCTGGACTCCACCGTGTGGAAATCGACCAGGGGCGAAGCCGGCAGCAGGTCCACGCCGTGCCGGGCAGCCGACCAGGTGCACAGTGCGTCGCGGTGGCTGCCGAACAGTTGGACGGGGACGTCGATACCGGTGAGGTCGACGGTCAGACCGTCGAAGTCGATCACCCCGGACGCAAGTTCGTCGCGATAGATGAAGCACTCCCACATCTGCTCGACGAGTCGCCCCGGATACCCGGGGAAGTCGCGCTGGAAGCGGTCGATCACCTCCATGCGCTTGAGCGCGTCGGTTTCGCCGAGGTGGGTCGCGACGAACCACGGCTTCTTGATCTCACGGTCCCAGGACGTCGCCCGATAGGCGACCTGGACCGCCGGAGCGGGAATGCCGCCGAGCAAACGCAGCAGCGCCGTCGGGCCGAGTCCGCCGGTCGGCCTCATCGCGGCACGGGCCAGCGAGTAGCCAGGCAGCTTGTTGTAGTCCAGCGGGGTGGCGATGGTGACGACGCTGCGGATCCGGTGGGCGTCGGCCGGTTGGGCCGCGGTGGTCAGCAGCGCCAGCGTGCCGCCCAGGCTCCACCCGTAGAGATCGATCGCCCCGTCCCCATCGCCGTAGTCGGCCAGCGCCCGGCCGATCGCCTCGGGAATGATGTCGGCGATGAAGTCGCCGAAGCCCATCGCACGGTCGGCATAGGAGATCTCACCGAAGTCGACGACGTAGGGCACGCGGCCGGTCTGGCGCAGGTGTGCGACCACCGAATGCTCGGCCGACAGGTCGTAGCAGCTGGCCGGGGCGGCGATCGGCGGGACGAGCAGGACCGGCGCGCGACCCGCGTCGCGCGCGGCGCGCACCTGATCAGCGTCGGCATAGCGGCGCAGCGTGCGGTGCTCGCCGGAGGCGACGACGACGTGATCGGTGCGGTGCGGCGGCGCGATCCCGTCACCAAGGGTCAGGGACCACAGGTTTCGCAGGGAGCGCGCGGCAACGGAGGCATCGGGCATGCCACAATCTTACCGGCCAGTCAGATGCCGACCGAGTGCGGCGCCCACCACGCGATTGGGCGACCCTTGTGGAATGGCCCGTCACACTGCCGCGAGCTGTACCTGCCCCGGGTGGGACTCAAGGTAGTGCCGGGTGAACGTGCACACCGGACGCAGCCGCGCACCTGTCTGTTTGATGTACTCGACGGCGCTGCGGGTCAGGCGAGTCGCCAGCCCGTGGCCGGTGTACTCGTCGTAGAGCACGGTGTGCAGGACGGTCACCACGTCGCCGTCGACGCAGTGCTCGGCGTGATAGCCGAGCACCCCGACGAGGTCCCCGGCCACCCAGAGCTCGAAGCGCTCCCGGTCGGGGTTGTGCTCGACCTGACTGATCTGCTGCAGGATCTGCTCGGCGCGCTGGGTCGGCTTCCGGCGAAAGTTCATCACGGCCTCCTAATCATCGACGCTAGCCTTGGTCACGGGCCACTGAACCAGTGATGTTGCTCACAGTATACTGCCTGTGGCAGAAGTGACCCCTGTGGCACCCCACCTGCGGCCGATCCGACACCGATCGGTGATTGTCGTAGGCTGGTCGAGCGGGTTCTCCCGCACACAACCACACATTCGCGGGGGCTCTCACGCACCGAGGGCTGAGATGGCGGCAGGCGGCCGCCGACCGCCTGAACCTGTCCGGGTAATGCCGGCGTAGGGAGACTCTCATGAGCGCGCATCCATCCGGGTTTGCCGCGGCCGAATCAGGCGCGGCCACCACCGTCACCACCGGCCCCATCCAGGGCAGTACCAAGCACTACGTCGCCGTCGACCACCTGCGCATCCCCCAGCGCCGCGTCCACCTCACCAACGGTGAGCACCTCGACCTGTACGACACCTCTGGGCCGTACACCGACGATTCGGTGACCATCGACCTCGAGTCCGGGCTCGCGCCCGCCCGCGACTCGTGGCAGCGACCCGCCCCGGTCGACGGCGCCGCGACCCAACTCGCGTGGGCCCGCGCCGGGATCATCACCGACGAGATGGCCTTCATCGCCGCCCGCGAGGACGTCGACGCCGAGCTGGTCCGCAGCGAAGTGGCCCGCGGGCGCGCGGTCATCCCCGCCAACCACCGCCATCCCGAACTCGAGCCGACGATCATCGGCAAGAAATTCCTGGTGAAGATCAACGCCAACATCGGCAACTCCGCGGTGTCGAGCTCCATCGCCGAGGAAGTCGAGAAGATGGTGTGGGCGACCCGCTGGGGCGCGGACACGATCATGGACCTGTCCACCGGCAAGGAAATCCACCAGACGCGCGAATGGATCATGCGCAACTCGCCGGTACCCGTCGGAACCGTCCCCATCTATCAGGCGCTCGAGAAGGTCAACGGGGACCCGACGAAGCTCACCTGGGAGGTCTACCGCGACACGGTGATCGAGCAGGCCGAACAGGGTGTCGACTACATGACCGTGCACGCCGGCGTGTTGCTGCGCTACGTGCCGCTGACCGCCAAGCGGGTGACCGGGATCGTCTCGCGCGGCGGTTCGATCATGGCCGCCTGGTGCCTGGCCCACCACGAGGAATCCTTCCTGTACACCCACTTCGCGCAGCTGTGCGAGATCTTCGCCCGCTACGACATCACCTTCTCCCTGGGTGACGGGCTGCGACCGGGGTCGATCGCCGACGCCAACGACGAGGCGCAGTTCGCCGAGCTGCGCACCCTCGGTGAACTGACCGCGATCGCCCAGGATCACGGCGTCCAGGTGATGATCGAGGGCCCCGGGCACGTCCCGATGCACAAGATCGTCGAGAACGTCCGCCTCGAAGAGGAACTGTGCAACGAGGCGCCGTTCTACACCCTCGGCCCCCTCGCCACCGATATCGCCCCCGCCTACGACCACATCACCTCGGCAATCGGGGCCGCGATGATCGCGCAGGCCGGCACCGCAATGCTCTGCTACGTCACCCCGAAGGAACACTTGGGCCTGCCCAACCGGGACGACGTCAAGACCGGCGTCATCACCTACAAGATCGCCGCACACGCCGCCGACCTCGCCAAAGGCCACCCGCGTGCCCAAGAGCGCGACGACGCACTGAGCACAGCTCGCTTCGAGTTCCGTTGGACCGACCAGTTCAACTTGTCACTCGACCCCGACACCGCCCGCGACTTCCACGACGAGACGATGCCGGCCGAGCCCGCCAAGACCGCGCACTTCTGCTCGATGTGCGGGCCCAAGTTCTGCTCGATGCGCATCTCCGCCGACGTCCGGGCCTATGCCGCCGAGAACGGATTGGAGACCGCAGAGGACATCGAGGCGAAGATCTCCGCAGAGATGGCGGCGAAGTCGGCCGAGTTCGCCGAGCAGGGCAATCAGGTGTATCTCCCGATCACCGAGAAGGTGTGACCGTGTCGCCGACCGCGCCGCCGCTGCTCCCGACCGCGCCACCCGGCACCACCCCGGTACGGGTGCTGACGATCGCGGGCTCCGACTCCGGCGGTGGGGCCGGCATCCAGGCCGATCTGCGCAGCTTCGCGCTGATGGGCGTGCACGCCTGCGTCGCAGTCACCGCGGTAACCGTGCAGAACTCCCTCGGCGTCAGCGGCTTCCAGGAGATCGACCCGCCCGTCGTCGCCGCCCAGATGCGGGCCGTGGTCACCGACATCGGCATCGGGGCGGCCAAAACGGGGATGCTCGCCTCGTCGGCGATCATCGACGCGGTGGTCGGCACATGCGCCGAACTCGGAATCGGCGGCGCCGGCCCGATCCCGCTCGTCGTCGACCCGGTGTGTGCGTCGATGCATGGTGACCCGCTCTTGGCCGACGACGCCCTCGACGATGTGCGGACCAAGTTGATCCCACAGGCCACAATCGTCACGCCCAACCTCGACGAGGTCCGGTTGATCACCGGGATCGAGGTCATCGACGACGACACCCAGCGCGCCGCCGCCCGGGCACTGCACGAACTCGGTGCGCGCTGGGCGCTGGTGAAAGGCGGACACCTGCCGGCCAGCGACCACTCCCCCGATCTCCTCTTCGACGGTGTGGACTATCTGCAGGTCGATCACCAGCGGATCGACACACCCCACGACCACGGCGCCGGGGACACACTCGCCGCCGCGCTGACCGCCGCCCTCGCCCACGGGTACCCCGTCCCGCAGGCGCTGGCGTTCGCCAAGGCCTGGGTGACGCGCTGCTTGGCGGCCGCGTACCCGCTCGGCGGTGGCCACGGCCCGGTGAACCCGCTATGGCGGGTCGGTGAGGGTCAGCCCGACTAGTCGCGGGCGGGCGAGGACGCCTGCGCCCAGAACCGTCTCGGAATGCGCCCGGCCTGCCGGGCGAGACGGCCGGCGAGGACGGCGTGCCGCATCGCGGTGGCCATCGTCTCGGGATCGTCGGCGCGGGTGACCGCGGTCGCGAGCAGCACCGCGTCGCACCCCAGTTCCATCGCCAGCGCCGCGTCGGACGCGGTCCCGATGCCGGCGTCGAGGACCACCGGCACCTGTGCCCGGGCGACGATCAACTCGATGTTGTGCGGATTGCGGATCCCCAGCCCGGTGCCGATCGGCGAGCCGAGCGGCATCACGGCCGCGACCCCAGCATCCTGCAGCCGCAGCGCCAGCACCGGGTCGTCGTTGGTGTACGCGAGCACGGTGAAGCCGGCCGCGACGAGTTCCCGTGCCGCGTCCAGGGTTTCGATGGGATCGGGCAGCAGGGTCTTGTCGTCGGCGATGACCTCCAGCTTCACCACATCGGTCTGCACCGCCTCGCGCGCGAGTTCGGCCGTCAGCACGGCTTCGGCGGTGGTGTGGCAACCGGCCGTGTTCGGCAGGACGGCGATGTCGTGGCGCCGCAGCATCTCGATCACCCCGGTGCCGGTCTCCGCGCTGACCCGGCGCATCGCCACCGTGGTCAGCTGGGTCCCACTGGCGATCAGTGCCCGCTCGAGGACCGCGAGGTTGGTCGCGCCCCCGGTACCCATGATCAGCCGGGAGTCGAACTCGGCGGCACCGATCCGCAGCCGCCCCGGATCAACCGCCTCAGCCACCCTGGACCGCCGTGACGATCTCCACGCGGGCGTCGTCGCACAGCACGGTGGTGCCCCAACTCCCGCACGGCACCACGAATCCGTCGACGGCGACGGCGATGCCACGGTCGGGCAGCCCCAGTTCGGCGACGAGGCCGGCCACGGTGATCCCGACGACGAGGTCGCGGGCGTCACCGTTGACGGTGACGACGATCGGGGTCCCGGTGGCGGTCATACCCACCAGGTTAGCCCGCCAGCAGGTCGACGATCCGGGCCGCTGTCGCGGGCGCCAGCACGATCCCGTTGCGACCGTGCCCGGCGGCGACGAGGGTCCGCGCATCGACCCGCTCGACAATCGGCAATCCGTCCGGCGAGCCGGGCCGAATGCCCGCACCGACCTCGACGAGGTCATAGGTCCGCAAACCGGGCATGACCTCGATCGCGTCGGCGAGCAGGTCGGCCACTCCCCCGACCTGTGGGACGCGGTCGTCGACAGATACCGGCTCGTACTGCGTCGCTCCGACGACCAGGCCGTCGACGCGGGGCACCAGGTACAGGTTGCGCCCGGCCACCCGGGCCCGGATCACTGTGCGCGGCACCGGTACCGAATAGGCGTTGCGGCGCAGGCGCAGGATCTCCCCCTTAGCCGGGACCAGCGCGACGTCGGGAAGCAGTGCGGGCGTACCGGCCCCCGCCGCGACCAGTACCTGGTCGGCGACCACCTCGGCAACGGCTCCGATCTGCATCCGATGCCACGGCACACCGCGGTCGACCAATTCGTTCCGGAGTGCCGCCAGCAGGCGACGGTTGTCCACCGCACCCTCACCACGTGCCAGGTACCCGCCGAGCACGCGGGTACTCAGCGCCTTCTCGCGGTCGCGCACCTCGCGGGCGCCCAGTGCGACGAGCCGGTCCCCATCGGGCTGGTGCGACCAGATGAAGTGGGCCAACTGGTCCAGGTACGCGCCGTCGGCGGCGGTGGTGGCGACGAGCAGCGAGTCGTCGGCCGTGCGGATCGCCGCGTCGCCGAGGCGCTCGAGCCATCCCGGCCAGCGCGCACTGGATTCGGCCGACAGCGCGAGCAGTTCCGCCTCCCCCGGGTGTCCCTCGCCGAGAGACCCCAACATGCCGCCGGCGACCTCCGCCGCGCGGGTGGCGGGCCCGGCGTCGAAGACCTCCACGCGCCAGCCGGCGTCGACCGCGGCGAGCGCGCACATCCGCCCGATCACCCCGCCGCCGATCACCGCCAAGGTCGGCTGCTGCTGGGTTGAGGTCACCCCGCCAGCGTATCGCTACGGTGGACCGATGAATCGTCGCGAACGCCTGGCAGCTTCCGCGCTGTACCTGTGCACCGATGCGCGGCGGGAGCGCGGCGATCTGCTCGACTTCGTCGCCGCTGCACTCGCCGGCGGTGTCGACATCGTGCAGCTGCGCGACAAGGGGTCTCCCGGCGAGCAGGCTTTCGGCGCGCTGGAGGCAGGCCCCGAACTCGAATTGCTGGCCCGGCTCAAAGTACTCACGACCCGGGCAGGCGCCCTGCTCGCGGTGAACGACCGGGCTGATATCGCAGTTGCCGCGGACGCCGACGTGCTGCACGTCGGGCAGGACGACCTCCCGGTGGCAACGGCGCGAGGCCTCGTGGGCGAGGACATGGTCCTCGGACTGTCGACGCACGATCCGGGGCAGGCCTCGGCTGCTGCGGCCGACCCCGATGTCGACTACTTCTGCGTGGGCCCGTGCTGGGCGACCCCGACCAAACCCGGCCGCGCCGGGACCGGCCTCGACCTGGTCCGGCACGCCGCAACTCTGCAGACCCATCGTCCATGGTTCGCCATCGGCGGCATCGATGTGGCGCGCGCCCCAGAAGTGGCCACCGCGGGTGCCCGGCGAATCGTCGTGGTGCGCGCCCTGACGTCCGCCGGCGATCCCGCCGAGGCGGCCGGCCGGCTCCGATCGGCGATGAGCACGTCGGCGCGCGGCTGATGGTCAGAGTCCGGTGTAGCCGAGCAAGTGGTTGATGGCATTGCGGGCGAGGTCGGCGTGGTGGCTGTCGTTGATGCGGGGGGGTGGCGGAGGTGCCATTGTGGCCGCCTAGGCGCCAGGCGTCACGGCCGGGGTGGGTTCCGGTGCGTTGATAGGTCGTTTCCCATCGGCGTGCAGTGACGAGTCAAGGCAGGCGGCGAGGTCGAGGAGTTCGGCGACCGGGATGAGAGTGCCGGTGGTGGTCAAGGCGTGCCCGCAGCCGGCTTTGAGTTCGGCGATGGGCGCGGTGATCACCAGTTGCCCGGGAGTCTTGTTCGCCGACCCGAGCCCACCATGGCCGATCACGAAGTCGCACAACGCTTCGAGGCGTCCTGGTTGCGTTGTGCGCCACTAACGGTGGTCGCGTCGGCGGGCCTGATCGAGACGGACGAACGCGGGGTCGACGGGGTCTTAGTTCGCGGTGGGGGGTGATGGGTGCGCCCACTCGACGGTGCTCGACTGCCCACTCGACGGTGCTCGACTGCCCACTCGACGGTGCTCGACTGCCCACTCGACGAAATCGAGCGCCCACTCGACGGCGTGTTGCCAATAATGAGCGGGTGAACCCTGCACCCGTGGCCCTGCTCTTCGACCTCCAGGGCACGACCACCGACTTCTACACCCCCGTAGTCCGCGCGTTGCGCATCGCCTTCCCCGCCACCCGATTCGCCGACCTCGACCATGACGACCTGCTGATCCGCTGGCGCGCGGGCTACTTCGCGCAGACCTCCCCCGACGCGGATACCGACACCGGAGCACCGCTGCGAAGTCCTTGGGTGTCGGTCCACGCCATCTATCGCACCGCACTCGACGAGATGCTCGCCGAGACGGGGCTCACCGCACCCGATGAGGTCTGCGAGCAACTCACGCGCACCTGGCAGCGCCTCGATCCCTGGCCGGACACCGCCGACGGGTTGGCCCGCATGCGCCGGAGCTTCACCATCGCGACGCTGTCCAACGCCGACGTCGCGGCCGCCGTCGGGATCTGCAAGCACGCCGGACTGGACTTCGACGCGGTGTTCACCGCCGAGATGGCCGGCGCGTTCAAGCCCGATCCACGGCCCTACCTCACCGCGGCGCGCTACCTCGATGTCGCCCCGTCCCAGATCATGATGGTGGCCTGCCACAAGTACGACCTGCACGCCGCATCCGCGCTCGGATTCCGGACCGCTTTCGTCTCCCGACCACTCGAGTTCGGGCCGGCAGGATCCCCCGACACCGGCTTCGACGACGACTTCACCATCAATGCCCTCGACTTCAACGATCTCGCCACCCGGCTCGGTTGCGACAACAACCCACCACCCAGGCACTAGGGTGGACGGCAGCCCAGTTCCACGGGATCGCGAAGGAGAATGACGATGACGAACCCGTTCGACGATGAGAACGGCCGCTTCTACGTACTGGTCAACCAAGAGAACCAGCACTCGCTGTGGCCGACGTTCGCCGAGATCCCCGCGGGCTGGACCAAGGTCTTCGGCGAGGACGGCCGAGAGGCCTGCTTGGCCTACGTCGAGGAGAATTGGACCGATCTGCGCCCGAAGAGCCTGATCGACGCCATGGAGGCCGACGCCAAGGCCGCCGAAACTGCGGCCACCGACGACTGACCACACGACGGGCCCCGTCGCGCCCCCGGCGACACCCTGTACGGCTCCGGCAATTGTGTGGCGACGGCGACAACCCGGTTGCCAAATCGTGAACACCGGACCTAGTCTGTGCTGATGCGCATCAAGCTCGTAGCAAGCCCGTAGCGGGGCCCCATCGGCCGACCCCCGCTGCGGGGTTTGCCGTATTCACCCCTCGGTCACTTCTTCTCCCGACCGAGAGCACACAGCAGATGCCCACCAGTAACCTCCACCGGCCATCCTTCTTGCGTACCGCCGATCTTCCGACCGGACCGCGCGAGGAGGCCCACGCCTTGTCCACCGAGGAACTCACCGCCGAGCGCGGCTCGATCCGCCTCGACTCGTGGATCGCCGCACCCGCCGACGGTGACCGGTTCGACTGCCGCGCAACCATCGTCGTCGACAACTGCGGCCACGCCGTCACCGCACGGGCCACCGGCCAACTCGGCGCGCTCACCTCGATGCTGTACGACGTGGGCGCGGGCGTCGAGATCCACCGCCTGCGCCAGCACCACGACGACGACGGCTACGTCACGATGCTCCTGTGCGGCAACGACTCCGGCGAGCGATGGGCAATGGGCTCGGGCGCCAACGGCGACGAAGCCAACCGCAACGCGCTCATCGCCGGTGCCAACCTCCTCCCGCGCCAAATGTCCGGGAGATGCTGCTAGGCGCGCCCCGCCGGATGCCGACTCAGACCAGCGAGGACAGCCGCTCGCGCAGCGACGGCCAACTGCGCGCAAAGCCCGGATGCAGCGGGAGCAAATCCACCTCGCCGGTGGCCACCCAGCGCAGTTCCGTGGACTCCCCATTGGCGACAGTGCGCACCGGCTCGGCCACGTCGGCGATCACCGTCGTGTAGGTCCACCCGCCAGCGGACTCGGCGGTGATCACCTCGAGCCGCACGGTGAGGTCGTGATGCCCGATCCCGGCCTCCTCGTCGGCCTCCCGGATGGCCGTGTCGACGACGGTTTCATGGGAATCGCGGGCTCCGCCGGGCAGGGCCCACGTGCCACCCTGGTGCGACCAAATCGCGCGGTGCTGCAACAGGATTCCGACGCCACCACCGGGCAATGGGGCGCGCAGCAACAACCCGGCCGCACCGTGTCGGCCCCAATACCGCGCGCCGTCGGGGTCGAAGACCCATCCGTCGCCGTCTCCGCGCACTGCCGTCCTCCGGGGATTCACCGTTTCGGTATCCACCGTAGGCGAGCGTGTCGACGACGTCATCCCACGATGACGACTACGCTGGACAGCACACGTTTACCGACCGGCGACGGGGAGATGATGCGGTGAAGTCCGACGCATCGCCGGCACGTCCGCTCCCCCACGGTCACCGCGGCAAGGGCGGTCGATCCACCCCCGAAACGATCGCCGACCAGGCCGAGCGGCTCTCCACGAGCCCGACGTTGCGCAGGGCGTTGACCGACCGGCGCGAACTCCTCGCGTCGGCCCGCGTCCGCGCCCAGTCCCCGGTCACATCGCTGCGGGTTTTCGCCTCCTCCACCCCGGGAAAGCTGTTCCTCATCACAATCGCGCTCACGTTGGGCTGCCTGGTGACCGGTTGGTACGCCTCCACCGCCCTGAACGGGCGCACCCACACGCTGCAGCAACTGATCTCGCGCGCCGAACCAATCGCCGAGTCCTCGCAGGTCTTGTTCAGTTCGTTGTCCATCGCCGACGCGTCGGCCAACTCCGCGTTCATCTCCGGCGGCCTCGAGCCCGTCGCCCTGCGCCAGCGGTACTCGAACGCCATCGCGTCCGCCTCGGCCGCCCTGATCACCGCGGCCAACAGCCCCGTCGAAGACGGGGGCGCCCTCAACGCCGCCGACGACCCGGTCCATGCCGACCTGGTCACCTTGACGGTGAACCTGCCCGTCTACACCGGGCTGGTGGAGACTGCGCGCGCCAACAACCGGCTCGGCAACCCGGTCGGATCGGCCTACCTCAACGAGGCCAGCGGTTTGATGCAGGAAACCCTGCTTCCCGCGGCCCAGCGCGTCTACGAGCACCGGACTGCGGCAATCGCCCAGCCCCAGCGCGTGCTGAGCCGGCCGCCCTACCTCGTCTACGGGGCGTTGTTCGCACTGCTCGGCGCGTTGGTCGCGGCGTCGCGCTTCCTTGATCGGCGCACCCGGCGGCGCCTCAACGCGGGGGTGTTGGTCAGCCTCGTCGCCGTGTCCTGCGGCACGGTGTGGCTGCTCATCGCCGGACTGACCTCGGTCGCTGCCACCACGACCGCCCGCGTCAACGGCGCCGACCCGCTCCATGCGCTCACCGGTGCACGCATCAGCCTCCAGCAGGCTCGATCCGCCCAGACGCTGTCGCTGGTCCGCCGCGACCAAACCGCGCTCAACGACGATTTCACCACGGCGACGCGCGGAGTCGCCGTGGTGCTCGACCAACTCGCCGACGGCTCCCGCTCCGGCCGCGAGAAGGCCATCCCGATCGCCGATATCGAGGCGGCGCAGGCGGCCCTGGTCGAATGGCAGGCCACCGACCGAGAGATCGGGAAGCGACTCGCGGGTGGCGACTACATCGGTGCGCGCGACCTCACGGTCGGTACCGGGCCATCCAGCGCCGCCACCTTCTACGCCAAGGTCGACGATGCCATCGTCCGCTCGATTACCAAGGCGCGCAGCGCATTCCGCGACAACATCTACACCGCGGGACGGTTGCTCGCATTCAGCAGCACCGGAATCCTGCTGTTGTCGGTGATCGCCACGCTGGCCGTTCCGGCCGGTTTCTACAACCGCATCCGGGAGTACCGATGAAACTCCGTGCCCTCACCGTGGTGACCCTGGTCGCAATCGTCGCGACCGGGTGCGTCCGCTTCATCGCCCCGGACAGCCCGCCACCGCTCACCACGGCCACCACCCCGACCCCGCCCGGCATGATCGTCGCCGCCCCGGGCACACCGATCTCGCCCGAAGCCGACTCGGACAGGTGCAACCGCCTCGCCAGCCTGCGCCCGATACCGCTCCCACCCGCCGGGCAGATGCCGCCGCACACCGCGATGGCGGAGATCGCGGCGAACGGGCGCATCATCATCGGGATCGACACCGGCTCCAATCCGTTCAGCTTCCGCGATCCCCTGTCGGGCGACTTGCGCGGCTTCGACGTCGACATCGCCCGGGAGATCAGCCGCGCGATCTTCAACGACCCCAATCGCATCGAGTTCCGCGTGATGCGCTCGGCGGACCGGATCCAGGCCCTGGAATCGCGCGACGTCGACCTCGTCGTGAAGACCATGAGCATCACCTGCGAACGGCGCAAGCACGTCGACTTCTCATCGCCGTACTATGTCGCCTCCCAGCGGATCCTCGCCGTGAACAATTCGACGATCGCCTCGGCGCAGGACCTGGCCGGCAAACGCGTCTGCGTCGCCACCGGCGCCACCTCGGCGCTGCGGCTGCGCCGTATCGTCCCGACGGTCGCCCTGGTGGAGACGTCCACCTGGGCCGACTGCCTGGTCCTGCTGCAGCAGTCGGGGGTCGACGCGGTTTCCACCGACGACGCGATCCTGGCCGGCCTCGCCACCCAGGACCCGTGGCTGCACCTGGTCGGCCCGAGCCTGGGCGAGGAGTACTACGGCATCGGCATCCGCAAGGGCCGCGACGACTTGGTGCGCTTCGTCAACGCGGTGTTGGCGAACCTCGCTGCCACCGGCCGGTGGCGGGCGATCTCCGACGAGTGGTTGTCGGTGCTCGGCTCGCAGATCACCCTCCCCCGACCCGTCTACCAGGACTAGACGATGGCATCAGACCCGCGAACATCGGATCCGCTCGACGAGGAGCCGGCCGCCACCCAGGCCGTCGCCTTCGACCCGTTCGACCCGACCGACACCGGGACGCAGGCGGTCGCCACCGCGGACTTCTTCGACGAGGACACCGCGCCGGCCACCACCGATCAGAAGGCCACCCGCGGCGCGGTCACCGCCCGGACATCCTTCCCCGTCCCGCGCGGCCGCGTCCTGGTCCCCGAGCGGGGAGCCGCACGCGTCCACGACCGCCGGTTGGGCAGCACGCTGGTCGACCTGCCGCAGATCGTCGACGTCGAGCCCATCGATGCCGTGCTGGTCGATCCGCAGATCCCCGAGCGCAAACGCAAGTGCTGGAACTGCGGCACCCCGCTGGCCCGCGAGTCCGGTCCGCACGCCGGCCCGCTCTCCGGATCGTGTCCGAGTTGCGGCGTGCGGTACTCGTTCGTGCCGGGCTTGGAGCCGGGCACCGTCGTCGCCGACCAGTACGAGATCCTCGGTGCCATCGCCCACGGCGGCATGGGGTGGATCTACGTGGCCACCGACCGCAACGTGTCCGACCGCCCCGTCGTGCTCAAGGGCCTGCTCAACTCCGGGGATTCCGCGGCACAAGCGGTGGCGATGGCCGAGCGCCAATTCCTGGCCTCGGTGAGCCACCCGGGCATCGTGAAGATCTACAACTTCGTCGAGCACCAGTTCTCCGGCGAGCGCAGCATCGGCTACATCGTCATGGAGTACATCGGCGGCAAGACGCTCAAGCAACTGACCCCGGTCACCTCCGACGGGGGGCGGACCACCCCGACGCTGCTGTCCCCGGATCAGGCCATGGCCTACGTGCTGGAGGTGCTGCCGGCCATCGGCTACCTGCACTCGGTGGGCCTGGTCTACAACGACGTGAAGCCCGACAACATCATGATCAGCGCATCGGATGTCACGCTGATCGACCTGGGCGCCGTCGCACCCATCGGCGGCCACGGTCGGCTCTACGGCACACCCGGTTTCCAGGCGCCCGAGATCGTGGAGACGGGGCCCCAGGTCGCCACCGACATCTACAGCATCGGCCGCACCCTCGCCGTGCTCACCGTCGACATGCCGATGGCCGGCGGGCAGTACCTGCCCGGTCTGCCCGACGTGCGCGACGTCCCGCTGTTCAGTGAGAACCCGTCCTTCCACCTGCTGTTGGCGCGAGCCACGGCAGTCGACCCCGACGAGCGCTTCGCCAGCACCGCCGAGATGACGACACAGCTCCTCAACGTGCTGCGCGAAACCGTCGCCGTGCACACCGGCGTCCCGCGCCCGGCGCTGTCGACGGTGTTCACCCCGCCTCGCACGACCTTCGGCACCGAGTTGCTGCTCGCCCCGGTCGACGCCTTCTTCGAACCGGACCAGACGGCGTTCTACGACCCGGTCGACATCGCTGCCGCACTCCCCGTCCCGCTGCTCGATCCCGCCGACCCGGCCGCACGCGTGCTCAGCTCCGCCGCGCTCTCCGATCCCCGGCAGATCCTTGACTCCATTCGCGCCCATCAAGCCTCGCCCTTGACCACCGGTGACAATGTGGTGCCGCACGATTCACTGGAACTGGACCTCGCGCAGGCCCGCGCCTACCTCGAACTCGACGACGTGGACACCGCCCTGGGTGTCCTGCGCGGCGCCGACCGCAGATTCGGCCACAATTGGCGCATCGACTGGTACCTGGGGATCTGCGCGCTGCGCAACGACGAGCCCGAGCTGGCCCACGAGCGCTTCAAGGAGACCTTGGAGGCCATGCCCGGCGAGATCGGCCCCAAGCTCGCCGTCGCGGGGACCACCGAGCTCATCGGCCGCTGGCTGGCCTCCGAGTCCGGCGGCACGCCGACCGACGTCGACCCCCAAGTGCGCCGCTGGTACGAGGTCGCCCGGCACCACTACCAGGACCTGTGGTTCACCGACCACGCCATCATCACCGCGGCCTTCGGCCTGGCCCGCATCCACTTGGCCTACGGCGAGATCGCCGAGGCCATCGTCGGGCTCGACGAGGTGCCCGTCACCAGTCGGCACTACAACACCGCCAGGGAGACAGCCGTCCTCGCGCTGGTGCGCGGGCGCCCGGTGTCGGAGGTGAGTCACGCCCAGATCGTCGAGGCCGCGCAGCGGCTCGAACAGATCCCCGACGGAGAGCCGCGCAAGCCGCGCCTCAAACTGATCGTCCTGGGCACGGCCTTGGGGTGGGTGCTGGAGCATCCGGCGGAGGAGGATCTGCCCGACCTGCTGGGCTATCCGTTCACCGAATACGGCCTGCGCTTGAGCACCGAGCAGTCGCTGCGCGACCTCGCCCGCGAGACCCGCAACAACCGGGCCCACCGGTTCCAGCTCGTCGACCTCGCGAACCTGGTCCGGCCGGCGACCTGGTTCTGACCGGTTCGGGCGGCTACCCCGTCACCAACGCCTTCGCCTGGCGTGCGATGGCGAGTTCCTCATTGGTCGGGACGACGAGCACCGTGGTGCGCGAGTCGTCGGTGGAGATCACCCGGGGCTCACTGCCGCGCACCGCATTGCGCTGCGGATCGATCTCGATGCCGAAGCCCTGCAGCCGGGCCAGTGAATCGGCGCGCACGCCCACCGCGTTCTCGCCGACACCGGCGGTGAACGAGATGATGTCGGTGTGGCCCAACTCCACCAGATAGGCGCCGAAGTAGCGGCGCAGGCGGTGGATGTAGATGTCGTAGGCCTGCCGGGCCGCCTCGTCGCCGGCCGCAATCATCTCGGTGACGGCGCGGAAGTCGTTCTCCCCGCACAAGCCCTTGAGCCCGGACTGCTTGTTGAGCAGCCGGTCGATCTCGTCGATGGACAGCCCCACGACCCGGTGCAGGTGAAACAGGAGACCGGGATCGATGTCGCCGCACCGGGTGCCCATCACCAGGCCCTCGAGCGGGGTCATGCCCATCGTCGTGTCGACCGGACGACCGCCCCGGATGGCCGACATCGACGCGCCGTTGCCCAAATGCGCGACGATCTGGTTGACCTCGGCGTTGTCGACGCCGAGGAACTGCGCCGCCCGGGCCGAGACGTATTCGTGGCTGGTGCCGTGGAAACCGTAGCGGCGCAGCGCATACTCCTGGGCCACCTCGCGGTCGATGGCGTAGTGCGCCGCCGCATCGGGCAGCCCGTGGAAGAAGCCGGTGTCGAAGACGGCGACGCCGGGCACGTCGGGCAGCAGGGCAGCAGCGGCCTCGATACCGACGAGGTTGGGCGGGTTGTGCAACGGCGCCAGCGGCGCGAGCCGCGAGACCTCGTCGATGACGTGCTGGTCGATCAGCGTGGGCCGGTAGAAGGAGCGCCCGCCGTGCACGACACGGTGGCCCACCGCGCACAGATTCGCCTGCGCCAGATCTGTTCCCTTGACGGCGAACAGCTCCAGGGCTCTGGCGATCGCAGTCCGATGGTCGGGCAGCGACAGTTCCTCGACGATCTCGGCCCCGCCCTGCACATGGGTGATCACCGAGACCGGTTCACCGATGCGCTCGACCAGGCCGTCGGCGGTCACTTCTCCCGAATCCGGTTCGACCAGTTGGTATTTGAGCGACGACGAACCGGCATTGATGACCAGGACCAAGGGCGCAGAGCCTGCACTACCGCTCATTTGCCGGCCCTGATCGACTGGGCCTGAATCGCGGTGATCGCGACCGTGTTCACGATGTCGGCGACGAGCGCCCCGCGCGACAGGTCGTTGATCGGCTTGTTCAGCCCCTGCAGCACGGGGCCGATGGCGATCGCCCCGGCGCTGCGCTGCACCGCCTTGTACGTGTTGTTCCCGGTGTTGAGGTCGGGGAAGATCAGCACCGTCGCCTGCCCGGCGACCTGCGAATCCGGCATCTTCGTCGCGGCCACACTCGGTTCGACGGCCGCGTCGTACTGAATCGGCCCCTCCACCAGCAGATCGGGTTCCCGCTCGCGCACGAGCGCGGTCGCGGTGCGGACCTTGTCGACCTCGGCGCCGGTGCCCGACTCCCCCGTCGAGTAGGACAACATCGCCACGCGCGGCTCGATGCCGAAGGCCGAGGCGGTCTCTGCCGACGAGATGGCAATATCGGCCAGCTGCTGCGCCGACGGGTCCGGCACGACGGCGCAATCACCGTAGGTCAGCACTCGATCTGCCAGACACATGAAGAAGACGCTGGAGACGGTGTCGACACCCGGCTTGGTCTTGATGATCTCGAAAGCCGGCCGGATGGTGTGCGCGGTGGTGTGGATCGCCCCGGAGACCATCCCGTCGGCCAGCGCATTGTGCACCATCATCGTGCCGAAGTAGGACACGTCGCGCATCAGGTCGCGCGCCCGGTCCATCGCCACATTCTTGTGTTTGCGCAGCTCGGCGTACTGCTCGGCGAACTGTTCGGTCAGTTCCGAGTCGAGCGGGTCGAGGATGTCGATGCCGGGCAGTTCGACACCGAGGTCCTTGAGTTGCCCCTCGATGCGCTCGGCGCTGCCGAGTAGCGTCAGCTGCGCGACGCCACGGGCGAGGAGTTGGGCCGCCGCGCGCAGGATCCGCGGCTCCTCGCCCTCGGGCAGCACGATGTGGCGCCGGTCGGACTTGGCGCGCGCGGTCAGCTGGTACTCGAACATCTGCGGGGTGACGACCTCGGGGATGGCGAGGTTCAGGTCCGCCATCAGCTCGGTGGCGTCGATATGGCGCTCCATCAGCGCCAGCGACGTCTCGATCTTGCGCGCCGACTGGTTGGCCATCTTGCCGCGCGTGTGCGAGGCGACCCGCGCGGTCTCGTAGGTGCTCTGCTCGCAACAGATGATCGGCAACGTCGGGTTCAGGCCCCGCACCAGGGCATCGATCATCGGGTGAGGTTTGAGGCCCCCGTTGAGGATCAGCCCGGCCAACCGCGGGAAGCCCTGGGCCATGTTCGCGTTGACCAGGGCCAGCAGGACGTCGGAGCGGTCCGCGGGGGCGATCACCACCATCCCCTCCTCCAGCCGCTCCAACACGTGCTCGACGGTCATCCCGCCCACCATCATCTGCAGCGCCTCCCGATCCAGCAGCTCCTCGTCGCCGCTGTAAAGGGTGCCGCCGAGCGCCTCGCGCAGCTCGGCCATCGTCGGCGAACTCAGCACCGGGTCCTCGGGCAGCAGCCACACCCCCGGGCCGAGCCCCTCGAGTGCGACGCGCGTGGGTTCCTCGCGCCCGAGGGCGACGCGGTTGACGACGACGGCGACCGCCGTCGCATGTGCCGAGGAGATCTCGGCGAGGGCCCGGTCGGCCATGCTCCGGACCTCTTGCGGCGAGCGCTCCGCGGCCCGCAGGGCGAGGACCATCGGGCTGGCGAGGTTCGCCGCAATCCGCGCGTTGTAGGCGAGTTCGGAAGGGTTGCCGACGTCGGTGTAGTCCGAGCCGACCACCAGAACGGTGTCGCACTGCTCCTGCACGGCGTGAAACCGGTCGACGATGGTCGCGAGGGCACCGTCGGGGTCGGCGTGCACCTGGTCGTAGGTGACCCCGATGCACTCGGCATAGTCCAGGCCGACCGAGTCGTGGGTGAGGAGCAGTTCCAGGATGTAGTCGTGCTGTCCGTCGGGCGTCCGGCTGATCGGGCGGAAGACCCCGATGCGGCCGCCGGTCGCCGAGAGCAGCGCCAGCAACCCCAGCGCGATCGTCGACTTGCCCGTCTCCCCCTCGGCCGAGGCCAGGTAGATCGCCGAATGCGAGGTGTCGGACACGGACTTGTCCCCCGGGGAACGCTCGGTCATGCGCAATACCCTAACCCGAACACCAGCGCGCGGCCTGCGCTATCTCGGTGCGACCACGGCGGCGACGACGAGGTCCGCCACCTCCTCGTCGGTCATCGCCGAATCCGGCACGAGCATCATCGAGTACACGACGCGGACCATGAACTCGGCCGCCGCCTCGTGGTTCGGGCGCAGGCGATGGGCGACACCCTCGTCGACGTCGGGAAGTGCGGCGGCGACGATCTGGGTGATCAACGCGGGGCCGCCGTCGACGGTCGACACCAGCGCCGACACGATTTCCGCCGGCTCGTTGCGCAACACGTACTGCAGCGCCTCCTGTTCACGGATGTAGCGCAGCGATTGCAGGACCTGGACGCGGACCTTCCCCTCGGCGTCGGGCTGGTCGGCGGCCCATTGGTTGAGTCGGGCCCGCAGGTTCACGACCTCGCGCTCGACGATCGCGGCGATCAGCGCCTCGCGGCCGCCGAACATCCGATACGCGGTAGCGCGGGCGACCCCGGCCTGCTTGGCCACCGATGTCAGGCTCAGCGCCTTGGCCCCGAATCGGGACACCAGCGCGACGCCGACATCCACCATCCGGTCGCGGTCCATGCGATCAGGTTAGTCCGCTGCCACCTTCATCCAAGAGAAACGTCACCGAGGGGAATCCGCCCTCCGAGGCACTTGTTTCGGACGAAATTGTCAGGCGCGCGGGGTGAGCGCGCGCAGCCGCGGCGCCAGATCCCGGGCGAAGTTGTCCAAGAAGCGGCGCTGGTCGTGGCCGGGGGCGTGGAACACGAGGTGGTTGAGGCCGGCATCGGTGTACTGGCGGACCTGCTCGACGGCCTCATCGGCGTCGGAGCTGACGATCCAGCGCTTGGCGACCTGCTCGATCGGCAGCTCGTCGGCCAGGCGCTCCATCTCCACCGACGAGTTCACCGAGTGCTTCTGCTCCGGGGTCAGCGACAGCGGCGCCCAAAATCGCGTGTTCTCCAGCGCCAGCTCCGGATCCGGATCGTAGGAGATCTTGATCTCGATCATCCGGTCGATCTCGGCGAAGTCGCGGCCCGCCTTGTCCGCGCCCTCCTTGACCGCCGGGATGAGCTTGTCGGTGTAGAGCTCCATCCCCTTGCCCGAGGTGCAGATGAATCCGTCGCCGGCCCGCCCGGCATAGCGCGCGACCACCGGGCCGCCGGCGGCGATGTACACCGGGATCGGCTGCTCGGGAATGTCATACATGAACGCGCCCTGCGTCCGGTAGTACTCACCGTCGAAGTCAACCTGCCCGCGCATACTCGGCCCGCTGGATTCGCTCCCGGCGCCGCCCGCCCACAACTCGCGCATCAACCGCACCGCCTCGCGCAGCCGGGCGAAGCGCTCCTTGAACTCCGGCCACTCCCCGGTGAACCCGGTGGCGTACTCGTTCAACGCCTCACCGGTCCCGACGCCGAGCATGATCCGCCCCGGATACAGGCAGCCCATCGTGGCGAACGCCTGGGCGATGACCGCCGGGTTGTATCGGAAGGTCGGCGTCAGCACCGAGGTGCCGATCTGCACGCGGGAGGTCCGCTCGCCGACGGCGGCCATCCAGGCCAGGGAGAACGGGGCGTGTCCGCCGTTGTGGCGCCACGGCTGGAAGTGGTCGCTGACGGCGACCGAGTCCATCCCGTGCTCCTCGGCGGCGACGGCGATCTCCACCAATTCGCGCGGGTCGAACTGCTCCGCCGATGCCTTGAACCCGAGCTTCAACTGCTGCGCCACGACCGCCTCCTGGTGTCTCGACACCCCACGCTACCCAAGCGGTTGCTTGGTCGATTGGCCGGGGACGGCACCGCCGACAGCCCGTCGGGCTATCGGAAGGCGTCGACGCCGGTGAGCGCCTTGGCGATCATCAACTGGTGCATCTCCGAGGTGCCCTCGTAGGTCAACACCGACTCCAGGTTGTTGGCGTGCCGGATCACCGGGTACTCCAGGGTGATCCCGTTGGCACCCAGGATCGTGCGGCATTCGCGGGCGATCGCCAGCGACTCGCGGACGTTGTTCAGCTTGCCCAAGCTGATCTGCTCGGGCGCGACCCCCACCGAGTCCTTGAGCCGGCCCAGGTGCAGCGCGAGCAGGTGGGCATTGCCCAGTGCGACGGCCATGTCGGCGATCTTGCGCTGCGTGAGCTGATAGCCGGCCAGCGGCTTGTCGAACACCTCCCGGGTCCCGGCATAGTCGATCGCCGTCTGCAGGCAGTCGCGACCGGCCCCGACGGCACCGAACACGATGCCGAATCGGGCCTCGTTCAAACAGGACAACGGCCCGCGCAGCCCCTCGACGCCGGGCAGCATCGCCGATGCCGGCAGGCGCACGTCCGTCAGGACGATCTCCCCGGTCACCGACGCGCGCAACGACATCTTGCGGGTGATCTCCGGCGCACTGAACCCCGGAGTGTCGGTCGGGACGACGAAGCCCCTGATCCCGCGCGCCCCCTCCGCCAGGTCGGTGCGCGCCCACACCACGGCCACGTCGGCGACCGGGGCGTTGGTGATCCACATCTTCGCGCCGTTGAGAATCCAGTCGGAGCCGTCGCGCCGCGCAACGGTCCGCATTCCGGCGGGGTTGGACCCGAAGTCCGGCTCGGTGAGCCCGAAACACCCGATCGCCCGGCCGGCGGCCATCTCCGGCAGCCACCGGTCCTTCTGCTCGTCGCTGCCGAACTCCCAGATCGCGAACATCGACAGCGAGCCCTGCACCGAAACGAAGCTGCGCAGCCCCGAGTCGACGGCTTCGAGTTCCTGGCAGGCCAGTCCGTAGGCGGTCGCCGACGAGCCGGCACAGCCATAGCCGTCGAGATGCATGCCGAACAGGCCCAGCGCACCGAGTTCGAGGGCCAACTCCCGCACCGGCAGGACACCGGACTCGAACCAGTCCGCCACGTGCGGCCGCAGCCGCTTGTCGCCGAAGTCGCGGACTGTGTCGATGATCGCGCGTTCCTCGTCGTCGTACAGGGTGTCGAGCGCGAACAGCTCACTCAAGGCGTGGACCATGTCAGCTCGCCTCCCTCTGCTCGCCCTGCGGCGCGGTTTCGCCGCTGTGCGCCGCCCGGATGGCCGCAGCCAGGAAGTCGACGATCAGTGCGACCGATTCCCGGCCCTCGCGGTGGCGAAGCGGAACCGTGAAGGCGTGGATCTGCCCCCTGAAGCGGTGCAGGACTACATCCCGACCAACGACGTCGAGGCGTTCGACCAGGTCGATGCTGTCGGGTTCCACCATCTCCCGCTCGGCGGTGACGACGATGGTCGACGGAAAGGCCTGCGGCTCGATCTGCGCGGCACGGCGCGCGCCCGTGAATGGGATGGGGCCGTCGGCGAAGCGAGGTGCGAGCCTGGCCAGCTGCCGGATCGGCAGGTAGGCGTCGAGGCGACTGGTCCGGTCTCCCCGCGCGGCGAGGTCGAGATCGAGCAGCGGGGACAGCAACGCCAGGGCGGTCGGCGCCTGGAGCGCGGTGGCCTCGGCGTGTTCGGCCACCTTGACCGTCAGGAAGCCGCCCGCAGAGTCCCCGGCCACGACGACGTGCCGGTAGCCGCGCTCGCCGACCAGCTCCCGGTAGGCCTGCACCGCGTCGTGGACCGACGTGCCGACCCCGCCCTGCGGTATCTGGCGATAGTCCAGGGCGAACACCGGGACGTGCAGCCCCTTGGCCAGGGCCGATGTGATCGACCGGTGCGTGCCCGGCCCGCAGCTCATGAAAGCACCGCCGTGCAGGTAGAGCACGGCGGTGTCGGTCTCCCCGCCGGACGGCCCGTTGGCCATCACGAGTTCGGCGGGGCGACCGCCGATCTCCACCCGCTCGATCGCCACCGACCGCGGCGGCCGGCGCCTCTCGAGCCACTGCTCCAGAAAAGTGACCAGTGCGAACAGCGGGTGGACGAGTGGCGCGAAAGCGAATACCGGCTTAACAGTCAGCCACGCAACGAACCAGAGCAAGTACGACACGAGACTGGGCCGACGATGGTGCACAATTGGCATGCCCGTGAAGCTACACCGCTGTGCTGAGAGGTAGACAAGTCGTTGCAGGAGAACCCATCGGTTGCCGGCGTTGGCGAAAGGTACCGACTCGGCAACCGGGCGACCCCGCCGCGCACCCTGCGCGACGTCTTCCTCGCCTCGGCCACCACCCATCCCGACGCCATCGCCATCGACGACGGCGACGTCCCGCTGACCTATCGACAGGTACTCGCCCTGGTCCGGCGCAATGCCTCGGTGCTCGCCGGGGCGTCTATCGGACCGGGGTCGCGCGTCGGCATCCGGATGACCTCGGGCACCCGCGGCCTCTACCTCGGGATCCTGTCCACCCTGTTCGCCGGCGCCGCCTACGTCCCGGTCGACGTCGATGATCCCCCCGAGCGGGCCGACCTGGTGTTTCGCGAGGCCGGGGTCAACGCCGTCATCACCGACGACGGCGTGTTCCGGGCGACCGACGGTCGCCCCGCCGAGCGTGTGGCCAACCCCCCGGCCAACCTCACCCAGGTCCCCGGGATCGGCGACGATGCGTGGATCATCTTCACCTCCGGGTCCACCGGCACGCCCAAGGGCGTCGCGGTCACCCACCGCAACGCCGCCGCCTTCGTCGACGCGGAGGCAGAACTCTTCCTGCCCGACGACCCGCTCGGCCCCGACGACCGGGTGCTGGCCGGTCTGTCGGTCGCCTTCGACGCCTCGTGTGAAGAAATGTGGCTCGCCTGGCGCCACGGCGCCTGCCTGGTCCCCGCACCGCGCGAGCTGGTGCGCAGCGGGATGGATCTGGGCCCGTGGCTGGTGCGCCGTGCGGTCACCGTCATCTCTACGGTGCCGACCCTGGCCGCGCTGTGGCCGTCGCAGGCACTCGAGTCGGTCCGGCTGCTGATCTTCGGCGGCGAGGCCTGCCCGCCCGAGCTCGGACAGCGCTTGGCCGTGGACGGTCGGGAGGTCTGGAACACCTATGGACCCACCGAGGCCACCGTCGTCGCGTGTGCTGCACCGCTGGACGGATCCATCCCGGTCCGGATCGGGTTGCCGCTGGCCGGCTGGGATCTCGCCGTCGTCGACGAGCAGGAGAACGAGGTCGGCTGGGGGGAGGCGGGCCAACTCGTGATCGGCGGCGTCGGACTCGCCCGCTACCTCGACCCGGCCAAGGACGCCGAGAAATACGCCCCGATGCCCAGCCTCGGCTGGGAGCGCGCCTACCGCAGCGGCGACCTGGTCCGCCTCGACCCCGAGGGATTGGTGTTCGCGGGCCGGGCCGATGACCAGGTGAAGGTCGGGGGGCGGCGCATCGAGCTCGGCGAGATCGACGCCGCGCTGCAGAACCTGCCCGGCGTCGCCGGTGGGGCCGCCGCCGTGCGCACCACCGCCGCCGGCAACGCGCTCCTCGTCGGCTACCTCGTCTCCACCGACCCCGACTTCGACGTGGCTGCCGCGCACGCGACCCTGGCCGCACAACTGCCCGCTGCCATGGTGCCGCGCCTGGCCGTCGTCGACGACCTCCCGACCCGGGTGTCGGGCAAGGTCGACCGCAACGCGCTGCCGTGGCCGCTGCCCGGGGCCGCGGCAGATGAGGGCGCCGCCGACCTGACCGACACCCAACAATGGCTGGCCGACGGATGGGCCGCGGTCCTCGGGACGGCCGTGACCAGTGTCGACGCCGACTTCTTCGCCGAGGGCGGCGGCTCGCTGGCCGCGGCGCAACTCGTCTCGACGCTGCGCGAGCGCTACCCCACCATCACCGTCGGCGATCTGTACGACAATCCGCGTTTGGGCCGCCTCGCCGAACTGCTCGACTCGTGGAGCCCGCCGCAGGCAGCGGTCGAGCGCACCGTCGTGCCGACACCGCGGGCCGCCGGCTGGGTGCAGGCGGTCGCCAGCGTGCCGCTGGCGACGCTCACCGGCCTGCAATGGGCGACCTGGTTGGCCGTCGCCAACAATGTCGGCCGGTGGCTGCGCCCCGACATCGAGTGGTTGTTCGGCGTCGACTGGTGGGTGTTGCTCGTCGGGATCGCGGTGTTCATCACCCCGCTGGGTCGGATGGCCTACGCGGCGACCATCGCCCGCCTGCTGTTGCGCGGCGTCCGGCCCGGCGTGTACCCGCGCGGCGGCAGCGTCCACCTGCGGCTGTGGTGCGCCGAGCGGCTCGTCGAAGCCAGCGGCGCGGCCAACATCTCCGGCGCGCCGTGGATGATCCACTTCGCCCGGGCGCTGGGGGCCGAGGTCGGGAAAGGGGTGGACCTGCACACCCTGCCGCCGGTCACCGGTCTGATGACCATCGGTGACGGCGCCTCGGTGGAGCCCGAGGTGGACCTGGCCGGCTGGTGGATCGACGGCGATCAGGTGCGGATCGGCGCGATCGTGATCAATGCGGGAGCCACCATCGGCGCCCGTTCAACACTGTTCCCGGACACGGTGATCGGGCGGGACGCCGTCGTCGAACCGGGATCGGCGGTGCGCAAGCGGGTGGGCGCCGGGCAACAATGGGCCGGCTCGCCCGCGGTCAAGGTCGGACGGGCCAGCCACCCGTGGCCCGAGCAGCGGCCACTGCGGCGCACCCGCTGGGCCTTCATCTATGCGCTGTCCGCGATGATCCTCGCCGCGCTCCCGCTCGCCTCGTTGGGCGCGGGCCTCGCCGTCCTCGCCTGGGGCGTCGCCGACTGCGACCGCCTGCGCGACGTGGGCCTGCGGGCTGCACTGCTGATCCCGCCCGCGACCTTGGTCAGTCTTGTCACCTATTCGGTGATCACCGCGCTGCTGGTCCGCCTGTTGTCGATCGGCATGAGTGCCGGCTACCACCCGGTCCGTTCGCGCGTCGGCTGGCAGGTGTGGCTGACCGAGCGGGTGCTCGATGCAGCGCGCACCTATCTGTTCGTGCTGTACGCATCGCTGCTGACGCCGATCTGGTTCCGCATCCTGGGCGCGAAGGTCGGCAAGAACACCGAGATCTCCACCGCCCTGATCCTGCCGAAGTTCACCACCATCGACAACGGCGCCTTCCTGGCCGATGACACGATGGTGGCCTCCTACGAACTCGGCGGCGGGTGGCTGCGCGTCGACGAGGCCCGCATCGGCAAACGCGCCTTCCTCGGCAACTCCGGCATCACCGGCCCCGGCCGCAAGGTCCCCAAGAACAGCCTCGTGGCGGTGCTGTCGGCGACGCCGTCGAAAGCGAAGTCCGGGTCGAGTTGGCTGGGCAGCCCACCGGTCCGGTTGCGACGGGTGGCCACCGACACCGACGCATCGCGAACGTTCTCGCCGCCGACCCGGCTGCGCGTCGCCCGCGCCGTCATCGAAACACTGCGCCTGGTGCCGGTGATGGTGTCCTTCGGGATCGGCGTCTTCGTGCTACTCGGCGTGCAGTACCTCGCCGTTCACGGCGACCCCGCCCTCGCCGCCGCACTCAGCGGTTTGCTGCTCCTCGTCGCGGGGGCCGCCGCCTGCTGCATCGCCGCGGCCGCGAAATGGCTGGTCGTCGGTCGGATCCGTGTCTCCGAGCATCCGCTGTGGAGTTCCTTCGTATGGCGCAACGAGCTGTCCGACGCCTTCGTGGAGTCCGTGGCCGCGCCGTGGTTCGCCAACGCGGCCACCGGCACCCCGGTGCTGACGCTGTGGCTCCGGCTGCTGGGGGCGCGGATCGGCCGAGGGGTGTGGTGCGAGACCTACTGGCTGCCCGAGGCCGACCTGGTGACCCTGGGCGACGGGGCGACCGTGCAGCGCGGCTGCGTCGTGCAGACCCACCTGTTCCACGACCGGGTGATGGCGATCGACACCGTCGAACTCGACGACGGCGCCACCCTCGGCCCGCACTGCGTGGCCCTGCCCGCCTCCCGGATCGGGAAGTCGGCCACCGTCGGTCCGGCGTCGCTGGTGATGCGCGGCGACGCGGTGCCGGCCCACACGCGCTGGCAGGGGAACCCGATCGCCCCCTGGACGTAGTCGTCGCGCGGCGGGTGCTCGCGCCGACCGCCGCGAAGAACGGTACGCATCCGGGTGCCCCGAATTCCGTACCATCGGCATCATGACTGGCACATACGACGCGGGTGGTTGGGGCGAGGGCGCCGCCGGCTGGGTCCAGAACGAGGCGTTGTTCGACGCGGTCTACGCGCCGGTGACGCAGGCGATCGTCACCGCGGCCGCCCTCGAGCCCGGCCTGCGCGTCCTCGACGTCGGCTGCGGCACGGGAACCCTGCTGGAGGCCGGCACCACGGCGGGGGCGCAGATGGTCGGTGTCGACGTCGCGCCGGACATGGTCGGCGCGGCGCGGCGCCGCGTGCCGTCGGCCACCGTCCTGCTCGGCGACGCGCAGACCGTGGACTTCGCCGCACAGGCCCCCGGCGCCCCATTCCAGCGCGTCGTCTCCCGGTTCGGGGTGATGTTCTTCGCCGATCCGGTCTCCGCCTTCGCCAACATCCGCTCCGCCACTGCACCGGGGGCGCGGCTGGTGTTCGCGTGCTGGCGCGGGGTGGCGGAGAACCCCACCTTCGGCGGTGCGGGCACCGAGGCGATCACCGCGCTGCTGCCCGACCCCCCGGCACCGCCCGCACCCGGCCGGCCCGGTCCCGTCGCCTTCGCCGACCGCGGCCATCTCGCCGGGGTCCTCGCCTCAGCGGGCTGGTCGACGGTGCGGATCGACCCCTTCGACACCCCACTCGACCACGGAATCGACGGCAGCGACGGAGTCGAGGAGCGACTGCGGATGATCCTGGCGACCACCACTGGGCGCCTGGTGCGCGAACAACTCGCCGACACCCTCGACGACGAGCAGTGGGCCGATCTCCTCGAACAGGCCCGCACCGGGATTCGTCGCTATCTTGTGGCCGGAACCGTCACGCTGCCCGGGGCGATGTGGCTGGTGACCGCCACCAACGGCTGATCGCAGCCCGTCGCCCGAGCCCGCGCCGCGGACCGCAGGTCAGCGGGCGACCTCCTCCACCGCGACGGCCCCACTGCGGCCGCGCCGCCTGAACACGTAGTTGTCGATCGAGAACACGCCCGCGTCGGCGAACCCGACCGCCAGGGCACCCGCCGCGAGCGCGAGGACGTACTCGTATCCCCGGTCACCCAACCAGAACCCGTGCGCGGTGTGCGCCGTGAACATCGCCCCGACCATGTTGACGGCCAACAGCGTGCCCGCCAGCGGGAGCAGCACGCCCACGATCAGCGCGGCCCCGCCGATCAGTTCGACCCAGGTGGCGAAAACCGCCGACGCATCCGGCGCGGGGACTCCCATCGCCCTGAAGCCCGCCGCCGTGGCGGCGTGCCCGTTGTGGACCTTCTGCCAGCCGTGCATCACGAAGATCAAGCCGAGCGCGATCCGTGCGATCAGCAATGCCGGGGTGCGGAGAAATGTCATAGCTGGCCCTCTCATCGGCGGCCGGCACCGGTCGTCCGACTGCCCACCAGCGTGCCAGGTACCGTGGGATCCCGCCGACCTTCCGCCAAGCCGCCAAGCCACCAAGGAGTACCCGTGCCCGGACGCCGTGGAACGATCTGGAGCCTTCTGCGCATCGGGGTCGCGGCGGTCATCGTCGCCGCCGTCGTCGCGCAGTTGGCCCGGTCCGTCGACTCCGCGGTGGCGCTCGACCGCGATCTCACGACCACCGTCGTCAACTTCTTCAGCTTCTTCACCATCCTGTCGAACCTTTCCGCCGCGATCGCCCTGGCGGCCGCCGGGATCTGGTGGCTCACGCGCGGGCGTCACGGCGGTTCGACGGAGCCCCGCATCATCGCCGTGGGCCTGGTGTCCACCGCGACCTACATGATCATCACCGGGGTCGTCTACAACGCGCTGCTGCGCAGCGTCGTGCTCCCGCAGGGCAGTGACGCCGTGCCCTGGTCGAACGAAGTGCTGCACGTGATCGGGCCCGCCTTCATGCTTCTCGACGCGTTGATCGGGCCGGCCCGGCGCCTCCCCTGGCGCACCGTGCTGCTCGTACTCGGATTCCCGATCGCATGGATCTCCTACACCTTGGTCCGCGGACCACACACCGTGAATCCCGTGACCGGCGCACCCTGGTGGTACCCCTACCCGTTTCTCGACCCGAACGGGCCGCGGGGGGCCGCCGGCGTCGTCGGCTACACCGCGGTGATCGCCGCGGTGGTGGCCCTGGTCGCAGCCGGCGTGGTCGCGGCCGGCCGGCGCCCGGCGAGACTCGCGCCCCCGGAGACTCGCGCCGTAGTGCCCCCACCCGCCGAGCGGCGGCCGCCGGGGTAACGTAGGCTCGCGAAGCGCGGTTCACGCATCCGCGAGTTGCGGAGACGCTGGAGGAGCACAACTTTGCCCGGGAAGCCAGGACGCACCCCGCCGGGGCGCCCGTCCCCCGTCCTGGGCAACCCCAGCGACATCTACGACGACTACCTGCCCGACAACGGCAACCTCGGCTACCGGGTATCGCGCTACGAGTTGGACCTCGCCTACAAGGTCTCGGCCAATCGCCTGACCGGCGTCGCGACGATCACCGCGACGACCAACTCCCACCTGCGTCGGCTGCAACTCGACCTCGCGACACCGCTGACCGTCGCCCGGGTCACCGTCAACGGCGCGCGCGTCCGCTACACGCACCGCCGCGGCAAGCTCGCCGTCACACTGACCGACCCGGTCCCCCCCGGCGGTGCCCTGTCGATCGTCGTCCGCTACGCGGGGAACCCACGGCCCATTCGCAGCCGGTGGGGCGAAGTCGGGTGGGAGGAGCTGACCGAGGGCTCCCTGTGCGCCAACCAACCCAACGGCGCGCCGTCCTGGTTCCCCTGCGACGATCATCCGATCTCCAAGGCCAGCTACGGCATCACGATCACCACCGACTCGCCCTTCTTCGTCGTGGCCAACGGCGTGCTCACCGCCAAGCGCACCAAGGCCGCCCAGACGACCTGGGTCTTCGAGCAGGCCGAACCGATGCCGACCTACCTCGCGGCCATCCAAATCGGACGCTACGAGTCAATGGCCTTGGCCGCCAAACCCGTTCCGGTCGACCTCGTGGCGCCACCCCGGCTGCGCGCCGCGGCGCGGGCGCGCTTCGCGCCGCAGGTCGACATGCTGGCAGCCTTCAGCGAACTCTTCGGGCCCTACCCCTTCCCGCGCTACACCGCGGTCGTCACCGACGATCCCCTCGACATCCCGCTGGAAGCACAGGGTTTCGCCACATTCGGCGCGAACCACTGCGACCCGGCCAACGACGCCGAGCGGCTCGTCGCCCACGAGCTGGCCCATCAATGGTTCGGCAATTCGGTGACCGTGTCGCGCTGGCGCGACATCTGGTTGCACGAGGGCTTCGCCTGCTATGCCGAATGGCTGTGGAGCGAGCGCAGCGGTGGCCGCAGCGCCGACGCGTGGGCCCGGCACTACTACGCGAAGCTCGCGACGACGAGGATGACGCGGCCGTTGGCCGATCCGGGTCCGGCCGACATGTTCGAGGACTGGGTCTACAAGCGCGGCGCGCTGACGCTGCATGCGCTTCGGGTGCGCATCGGCGACGAGGCCTTCTTCGCCCTCCTCCGTCACTGGACCGACAAGTACCGCTACGGGTCGGTCAGCACCGAGGACTTCACCACCCTGGCCGCCGATCACGCCACGCGGCCGTTGGGCGACCTGTGGCAGGCGTGGTTGCACGACCCGACGCTGCCGCCGTTTCCCACCGGGTGATCGCCGGGTGTCGCGCCGAGGCCCGCCACCCGGAGATCAGAGGTACTCGATCTTGCTGATGCACGTCTTACCGTTGTTGTCGCCGATGGTGACACGGCTGGCCGTCGAATAGACCTTGGCGGTCTGATTGGCCGTCACGGTCCGTGCCACGACGATCACATTGCCGGGGGACTTGTCGGCGAACGCGCCGACGACCTCGGTCCGACTACCCGGCACGTACTGCACCTTGTCGAGCCAGTCGCCCGTCTTCCCCTTCGCGAACTCCGCGGCCGCCGCCGAGCCGGGGCAGGTCATCGCCATCGCCTTGTCCACCCATTTCAGCCGCTCGGGCCCGGGCGGATAGGCATAGATCGGCCCCAAGTCCTGGGTGTACCCGCGCGCCGCGGCCACCGTCGCCGCGGTGGCCGACTGCTGCGCTTGCACCGAGCTCAGCTGGGCCCGGTACTGGGAACCGTCCTGCGCCGAACACCCTGCGACCGAGAGCACCACGACCGCCCCGGCGGCGAGGATGCCGGCGGTCTTTCTCGTCAAATGCTGCGACATGGGGCTCCTACTCAGACTCTCGTGACGTCGTTGATGCACGCGGCCCCACCGATGGTCCCGACGGCGACGCGCAAGGCGAATGCCTGCGGCTTCTGCTGCTGGGCGACCGACGGATCGTGGTAGCGCACGACGACGAGCACGTTGTTGGGATCAGCCTCGGTCGAGGCCCCGACAATCTCGGTCTGCTTGTTCGGCAGGTAGCCGAAACGGTCCACCTTGCCGTCGGCCTTGACCTTCGCCAAGCGCTTGTTCGCCGCCGACCCCGGACAGGTGCGGGCCGTCAACGCGTCGAACTCGGCCATCCGCGCCGGCCCCTGCACGTTGTTGAGGTGCTGGTCGCCCCGGACAAAATCAGCAGCGGCCTTCTCGTTGGCCTGCGCCGTCGCCGCTTTGGCCTCCACCGAACTCAGTTGGGCCCGATCGTGGGCGCCCTCGTCCGAGGAGCAGCCGCTCAGCCCGGCAGTCGCAGCGGCCGCGATCACCGTCATCCCCATCACCACCGCCGTGCGGTTTCTTCGCCTCTCCACCATGCCGCCTCCCGGGAACCGCGACAGCCGTGCGCCATCGGGGTATCGCGACTGTACGCTCCCGGCGTATCGGGAGTTCGCGACTTCCACCAACGCACGGTCGGCGCGGATTCCGTCACGACCGTGCTCGGGAGCGCAGGTAGGCCGTGACCGCATCGAACTCGGGCAGCAGCCCCGCCTGTGCCGCCTGCGCGAGGGTTGGAGCGGCGGTGTCCTTCGCCGACAGCTCGTAGGTCAGCGGCGAGCCGTCGCGCGCTGTCGTCGGCCACGCGATGCCCAGGTCGGGGTCCAGCGGGTTCACGCCGCGCTCGGCGCCCGGGTTGTACCCGGTAGAGCACAGGTAGGCCACCGTCGACCCGTCGGACAGCGAACAGAACGCATGCCCGAGGCCCTCGCTGAGATACACCGCGCGTCGGTCGGCATCATCGAGGAGGACCGCGTCGTACTGCCCGAACGTCGGGGAACCGACCCTGATGTCGACAACGACGTCGAGCACCGCCCCGGACACGCAGGTCACGTACTTGGCCTGACCGGGCGGGACGTCGGCGAAGTGCACGCCCCGAACCGTCCCCGCCGCCGACACCGACACGTTGACCTGGGCCAGGTCGAACTCGTGGCCGATGACCTCGGCCAGCAGTGGGGCCTGATAGGCCTCGAGGAACACCCCCCGGCTGTCGCCGTGCTGAACCGGGGTGAACTCCCAGGCCCCGGCGATCGCCAATTCACGGATCTCCATGCGCTAGAAGCCCTTTCCACGTTCGAGTAGATCGAGCAGGTAGTCCCCGTAGCCCGATTTCGCCACCCCGACCGCCCGTGCGCGCACCTGGTCGTCGGACAACCAGCCCTGCCGCCAGGCGATCTCCTCGGGCACCGCGATCTTCAGGCCCTGCCGCTGCTCGACGGTGCGCACGAAGTTCCCCGCATCGAGCAGCGAATCGAAGGTTCCGGTGTCGAGCCACGCCGTGCCGCGCGGCAGGACCGTCACCGACAGCGCCCCGCGCTCGAGGTAGTGCCGGTTGACATCGGTGATCTCGTATTCGCCGCGCGGGCTGGGCCGCAGCGACTTCGCGACCTCGACGACGTCGTTGTCATAGAAGTACAACCCCGGCACGGCGAAGTTCGAGCGCGGCCGTGCCGGCTTCTCGGCCAGCGAGATCGCCCGCCCGTCGTCGTCGAACTCCACCACCCCGTAGGCGCCCGGGTTGGCGACCCAGTAGGCGAAGACCGCACCGCCGACGACGTCGCGCCGACTCGCCAACCGGCTGCCGAGGCCGGGTCCGTAGAAGATGTTGTCGCCCAGGACCAGCGCCACCGAGTCCGAGCCGATGTGGTCGGCCCCGAGGACGAAGGCCTGCGCGAGGCCCTCGGGCGACGGTTGGACCGCGTAGCTGAGCGAGATGCCGAACCGCGAACCGTCGCCCAGGAGGTTCTCGAATGCGGGACCGTCGTGCGGGGTGGTGATGACCAGGATGTCGGTGATCCCCGCCAGCATCAGGGTCGAGAGCGGGTAATAGACCATCGGCTTGTCGTAGACCGGAACCAGTTGCTTGCTCACGCCCTGGGTGATCGGGTGCAACCGGGTGCCGGTGCCGCCGGCCAGGATGATTCCGCGCATCACCCCAGGCTATCGGCCCACTAGACTGACGGTCGGCAACACTGCCGTGTCGAGCGGGAGCAGCATGCGCGTACTGGTCACCGGTGGCGCCGGGTTCATCGGCGTCAACTTCGTGCTGCGCACCCTGGCGACCCGCGCCGACGTCGAGCTCACCGTCCTGGACAAGCTGACCTACGCCGCCGATCCAGCCTCCCTGGATCCGGTCGCCGACCGGGTGCAGCTGGTCGTCGGGGACGTCGCCGACGCCGAGTTGGTCGATGGGCTCGTCGAGCAGTCCGACCTCGTCGTGCACTTCGCCGCGGAGTCGCACAACGACAACTCCCTCAACGACCCGTCGCCCTTCGTCACGACCAACCTCGTCGGGACGTTCACCCTGCTCGAGGCCGTCCGCCGCCATCGGGTGCGCCTGCACCACATCTCCACCGACGAGGTCTACGGCGACCTCGAACTCGACGACCCCCGGCGCTTCACCGAGGCGACCCCGTACAACCCGTCGAGCCCGTACAGCTCGACCAAGGCCGGGTCGGATCTGCTCGTGCGCGCCTGGGTGCGGTCCTTCGGCATCGAGGCGACGATCTCCAACTGCTCGAACAACTACGGCCCCTACCAGCACATCGAGAAGTTCATCCCCCGACAGATCACCAACGTGTTGACCGGTGTCCGCCCGCGGGTGTACGGCGACGGGCGCAATGTGCGCGACTGGATCCACGTGGACGACCACAACGACGCGGTGTGGGCGATCATCGACGGCGGCCGCATCGGCGAGACCTATCTGATCGGCGCCGACGGCGAGACCGACAACCGGACTGTTGTCGAGACGCTCCTGGAGTTGATGGGCCGGCCGCGCGACGACTTCGTCTGCGTCACCGATCGTCCCGGCCACGACCGCCGCTATGCCATCGACGCGACGAAGCTGCGCGACGAATTGGGCTGGCGGCCGCGCTACACCGACTTCCGCAGCGGGTTGGCCGCGACGATCGCCTGGTACCGCGACAACGAGTCGTGGTGGCGGACACGGAAGTCCGGCGTCGAGGCCGTGTATGCGCAGACCGAGCAACTCCTCGCCGACTGAGCCCACTCTCGCGCCGAGCGAGCCCACTCTTGCGCCGAGCGAGCCCACACCCACGCCGAGCGAGCCCACTCTCGCGCCGAGCGAGCCCACACCCACGCCGAGCGAGCCCACACCCACGCCGCCCAAGCAACGCCCCCGGCGCGCTCGGTGGGATTTCGGGCTAGCCCGCGCCGAGGTAGCCGGTGGGGTTGCGCTGTTGCCACCGCCAGTAGTCGCGGCACGCCCGGGCGATGTCGTACTCGGCCCGCCATCCCAAGCGCTCCTGCGCCTTGTCCGGCAGGCAGTAGGTCGCCTGAGCATCCCCGGGGCGGCGGTCGGCGTCGACGGTGAGGATCTCGGTCCCCGCAGCAGCCTCGAACGCGGCGATGAGCTCCAGCACACTCGACGGCCGACCGGTGCCCAAGTTGTAGAAGTGCATTCCCGGTTCGGCATGTTCGATCGCCGCGAGATGGCCACGGGCGAGGTCGACGACGTGGATGTAATCGCGCAGGGCGGTGCCGTCGGCCGTGTCGTAGTCGCGGCCGAAGACGCTCACCTGCGGGAGTGCACCGGCGGCGACCCGCGCCACGATGGGCATGAGGTTGTTCGGAATACCCTGCGGGTCCTCGCCGATGAGCCCGCTCTCGTGTGCGCCGATCGGGTTGAAGTAGCGCAGGCCGATGAGCCGCTTGGCGGGATCGGTGCGCGCGAAGTCGCCCATGATCTCTTCGCAGATCCGCTTGGACTTGCTGTACGGGTTGGGCAGATCCAACCCGGTGCGCGCGGTCTCCAGGAACGGGAGGTCGGCTTGATGGGTGTAGACCGTGCCCGTGCCGGAGAAGAGAAAGGTGTCGATGTCGTGCTCGCGCATCGCCGCCAGCATCACGATCGTCGAACCGACATTGTTCGCGTAATACTCCAACGGCATGCTGACCGATTCACCGATGGCCTTGCGTGCGGCCAGGTGGATAATCGCGTCGAACGGGCCGGTCTCACCGATACCGGCGCGCACCGCGTCGGTATCGGTGACATCGATGGTCCGATAAGGCACCTGCGTGCCGGTGATCTCATTGATGCGCTCGACCGCGATCGGGCTCGAACAGGAGAAGTCGTCGAAGATGACGGCGTCGTGCCCGGCGGCGACGAGTTCCACCGCGGTGTGCGCACCGATGTACCCGGCTCCGCCGGTGAGGAGAACACGCATGGGGGCAGTCTACGGACTACCGGCGGGATGCCGCGCGTCCCGGCTGAGACGACCACCAGCCAGGACGGCGACGAGACAGACCGCGGTCATCAACAGCCCGACGAGGAAGAAGTCGCGATAGCTCAGCTGCGGGTAGGCCCCGATGAGCCACGACAGCAGTGCCGGGGAACCGAACCCGATATAGGTCAGCGCATAGAACACCGCGGTCAAGCCGCCGAGGTCGTCGGGTCCGGCGATGCGCTGCACTTCGAGCAGCCCGCCGATCAGCGACATCCCGTACCCGCAGCCGAGAACCGCCGCGGCCAGCAGCGCAACCCAGATGGCTCGGGTCGCCTCCGCCGCGATCGCGGCGCCCAGTCCGACGGCGATGACCGCAAGAGCGACCACCATCCCGCGCACCGAACCCGGCCGATCGATCCGCCGTCCGACTGACTGAATGCCGAATCCCGCCGCCAAACCGATCACGCAGCAGGCCGCGGCCAAGGCGATCGGCAGCGACGTGTGGTCGGCGAGCAATTCGGGCAGGATCGCGTAGGCGATGGCGCAGGCCCCGAATACCCACGGCGCGACGGGCGCGACGACGAGCAGGAAGCGCGCCGTCAGCGCTGAGGGGACCCGCAGGGCCGCGGCCAGCCCCCTCGAATCCGACGACCGGAAGCGGGTCTCGGGTGCGCGCCACAGCGTGGCCGCCGAAACCGCCGCCAGCGCCACGGTGATGACGTACGGGAGCACCGTCGGCCACGGGCCCCACTGCGCCAGCACCCCGGCGACCGCGGCGCCGACACCGAAACCGGCGGTCAGGCACATCGTCGCCCGCCGTGCCCCGACGCTGAAGGGCTCCCCCGCGCCGCGGGACAACTCGGCGACCCAGCTGCCGCCGACGGCCATCGCCAGTCCGAGCGCGGCACCACTCAGCAACCGTCCGATGCTGAGCAGCATGACCGAGTCCGCCCCCATGGCGAGCGCGACCGAACCCAGCCCGGCGAAGATCGGCGCGGGCAGCATGAGCGGCCGCCGCCCCCACAGGTCCGACGCCGGACCACCGATGAGCAGGGCCGGCACGATACCGAAGACGTAGACGAACAGCAGGGTGTCGACGATGACGCCGGACAACCCGTGCTGCTTGTACATGACCAGCAGTGGCGTGAACTGGTTCCCACCCCACGCGCTCACGAACACCGCGGCGCCGACCGGCACCCAGGCCCACGGGCCGAGCGTGGCCCGGTTCGTCGGCGAGGGCGTCGAGGTGTTCACAACAGGCCATCGTATCGATCTCCCCGCTACCCGGGTCAATCGTCGCGGGTGAATCGTCGGGGATAGGTCGGGGATAGTCTGGAGTCGCTTCGGACTCTCGGAGCGACCACCACCGGCCCACCTGCCACGAGGAGACCCGTGTCCCCACGCCGTCGCACCTTCGCCGTGACCATCGCCGCCGCGGCCGCGCTCGCGGCGCCTCTCGGTGCGCCCGCGCAGGCCACGCCGGCCCCCACCACCGGCCTCACTCCCCAACTCGCCACCGCCTACCGGTCGGCCAAGGCCCACGCCGTGCGGCAAGGCGTCCCCCTGTGGATCACCTCGGGCAAGCGGTCGTGGGCCGAGCAACGAGAGTTGTGGCGCGACGGACTTCGCACCTACGGCAACCCGGAAGTCGCACGCCGGTGGGTGTTGCCGCCCGGCGAGTCGACCCACGTCACCGGACGCGCGATCGACGTCGGACCGCTCCCCGGGGCGCGCTGGTTGGCCCGGACCGGAAGCCGATGGGGGTTGTGCCGGACCTACGCGAACGAGTGGTGGCACTTCGAAGTCGCCACTGCGCCCGGTAGGCGGTGCCCACCGATGTTGCCCAGTGCCGCACAGCGCTGACCAGGGTCGGGTGCGATCCCTTCGCCCCGAGGCAAGAGTTTGCCGACGGGGTGTGCCGACTGGCAGAATTGGAGCCATCTTGTCTGACGCGGCCGCGCATCACCCGGGCCGCCACAGGCAAGGCACTTGGTGCCCAGCGAGCTCACCCGCCGCGCCGGCTACGGACCAGACGCACCCACCGTCGCGTGCGCGGTCCTCCACGCCCGGGCACATTCCCGCCCTGCCCATCGACTTCACCGCTGCACGCCTGCGCTAGGAGAATCATGACCAGCACCGACAACGACTCGATGGCCACCCCCATCACCGATGACGAGATCTTCCTCTCCCATGTCGGAGGGAAGCTCTCGACCGAACTGCAGGCCCCGTTGACGACCCAGCGCGACCTTTCCATCGCCTATACGCCCGGTGTGGCCCAGGTATCGCGGGCGATCGCGGCACAGCCCGAATTGGTCGACCGCTACACCTGGACGAACCGACTGGTCGCCGTCGTTTCCGACGGGTCGGCGGTGCTCGGACTCGGCGACATCGGGCCGCGCGCGTCACTTCCGGTGATGGAGGGCAAGTCGGCGCTGTTCCGCAGCTTCGCCGGGCTCAATTCCATCCCGATCGTGCTCGATACCAAGGATCCCGACGAGATCGTCGAGACACTCATCCGCTTGCGCCCGAGCTTCGGCGCGGTCAACCTCGAGGACATCTCCGCTCCCCGATGCTTCGAGATCGAACGACGGGTGATCGAAGCCCTGGACTGCCCGGTGATGCACGACGACCAGCACGGCACCGCCATCGTCGTCCTGGCCGCCCTCAAGGGCGCCGCGCGCGTGCTGGACCGCGATCTGCCCGGCCTCAAGGTCGTCATCTCCGGCGCCGGCGCGGCGGGTGTGGCCTGTGCCAACATCCTGCTGGCCTGCGGCGTCCCCGACGTCGTCGTGCTCGACTCGAAGGGGATCGTTTCGACCGATCGGACCGACCTCAACGAGTTCAAGGCCGAACTGGCCCAGCGGACCAACCCGCGCCGGTTGACCGGTGGTGCCGCACAGGCACTGGTCGGCGCGGACGTCTTCCTGGGCGTGTCGGCCGGCACCATCGCCGAGGAGCTCATCGCCTCGATGAGCGATCAGGCCATCGTGTTCGCCCTCTCCAACCCGGACCCCGAGATCCACCCCGACGTCGCACGCAAGCACGCCGCCATCGTGGCGACCGGTCGCAGCGACTTCCCGAACCAGATCAACAACGTGCTGGCCTTCCCCGGCGTCTTCGCCGGTGCACTTGATGCCGGGGCCCGACGGATCACGGAGAACATGAAGATCGCGGCGGCCGAGGCGATCCTGTCGGTGGCGGCCCCGGAGTTGCGGCCCGACTACATTGTGCCGAGCCCGCTCGACGACCGGGTCGCCCCCGCCGTCACCAAGGCTGTCGCCGACGCGGCCCACGCCGACGGCGTCGTCTGACTCCACTTGTCGTCTGCCCCCACCTGCCGGGCGGGGCCGACCTGTCAGCCGCTCTGTCGGGCGCGCCCGGCAGAATAGGCCCATGCGCATCCCCGCCAAGGCCTTCCTCGTCAGCATGACCTCTGCCCTGTCGGTCCTGCCCGCCACCGCCGCTGCGGCGCCGCTGCCGGTCGTCACCGATCCGCCCCGCGCGATCGCCGCCGGGTTCGGCCAGCCGGCGCAGACACCACCGCCGGGAGCCAACCGGTGGGACTGTCGCAGCGCCGGGCGGCGTCCGGTGATCCTGTTGCACGGAACGTCGATGAACCAGCTCGCCAACCTTCCCTACCTGGCACCGATGCTGGCGAACGCAGGCTTCTGCGTCTACAGCCTCACCTACGGCCAGACGAGTTGGAGCGGGAACATCGGCGGACTCGGCAACAAGGACCGTTCGGCGCAACAGGTCGCCCGGTTCCTCGATCGCGTCCGGCACGCCTCGGGTGCCGACCGGATCGACTTCGTCGGGCATTCCCAGGGCGGGTCCGTCGCCCAGTTGGTGGCCGGACTGCGGCCGGGGCGGGTCGGCACCATCGTGGGCGTCTCCTCGCCCAGTCGCGGCCACAGCCGGATCGGCGCCATCACCGACCGTCTGCCGGCGCGCGCCCCCGGTCAGAACTCGTGGGGGCCAAGGCGTCCCGGTGTGCGGTACGTGAATCTTGCGACCCGCTTCGACGAGGTGTCCACGCCGTACACCGTCACCCTGATGCCGCCCGGTCCAGGCGTCACGAACATCGTGGTGCAGCAGGTGTGCCCGCAGTCGAGGGTCGGCCACCTCGGCATGGCGTATTCGCCGACGGTCGGCGCCCTGGTGCGCAACGCCCTCGACCCGGCGCACCCGGTCCGCGTCGGCTGCACGGTATCCGAGTTCAAGGGCTGACCCTCGACGATGCGCCACCAGTGGGCCTGACCCGCGACTTCCCGGCCGGCCCGATCGCTACCTGCGCCACCGCTTGCCCGAGCGATGAGATCGGCAGCGGTTTTGGTCTGCCTCCGGTTTGCCGATAGACTCGTCTCGCTGTCTTGCGCAGCACGCCGCCCTAGCTCAGTCGGTAGAGCAATTCACTCGTAATGAATAGGTCAGGGGTTCAATTCCCCTGGGCGGCTCAGCGGAGCCCGGCGGGTGGCCGGAAGTCCCCGGCCCGCCCCCCCGGATCAAGGTGATCATTAGCTCGCCATGAGTGCGTCCAGGTCGGTCTGCACGTTCACGTCGCCCTTCCACGACGTCAGATGCCCGGTGTTGCACCCACCCGAGACACCGACGGCCTGGACCCCGACCTTGTGGACGCCCGACGCGACGAACGTGCGCATCGGCGTGGTGCTCTGCCCGGGTGTCAGGAACGTTGAGCCGCGCGGCACACCGTCCACCATGATCCGTGCCACCAGCTTGGAGCACAGTGTCGAGCTGGCGGTGAACTGCACGCGCAGCGGGCCCGCCGTGGTGACGTCGATCTGAGGTACGACGGCGCAGACCTGGCCTGTCCCGCCGCAACTGGTCACACCGATCGGGACGTTGATGGTCTGAGCCGATGCCGGGGCAAGGATACCCAGGGTGAGGCCGACTGCAGCGCCCGCGGCGACGGTCGTGGCGAATAGCTTTCTGGTGACACTCATTTCGGGACCTCCGAGTAGTTGTGATTCGGTGAGCTCACTCAGCATCCCGCCGCAGCGGGCCGCTGGCGCGAGTAGTCGACTACCCGACTTCACCGCGCCCCGACGACGCCGGCCCCACCCGCGTGACGGGTGGGGTCGGCGACTCTTCACTGGCGTGGGGAATGATCAGGCGAATGGCATCGCATCTGCCCCGGTCTTCACCACCAGCGTGCCCTTCCAGTTCATCAGATCACCGGTGTTGCAACCGCCCCGCACACCGATCGCGCGCACGCCCACCGAGTGGTTGCCGGAGAGGACGTACGCCCGGACCGGACGCGCCGCTTGTCCGGGCGACAGCATCTGAGAACCGCGGATCTGCCCGTCGATAAGGGTCTGGGCGATGATGCGCGAGCAGTGCGACGGGCTGGCGGTGAACTGCGCCACCAGTGGACCGCGGGCATTCACCGTCCTCGTCGGCACCGTCCCGCAGACCTGGCTGTTCTCCGGGCACGTGGCCCCGATGGGGTAGGTGTTCACCCCGGCGTTCGCCGGACTGACCACGACGCTGGCCGCACCACCGGCGGCTGCTGCCGAAATAGCCGCTGCGGCAAGGACTTTCTTCATGGCGCTCATTGGATTCCTCCTTGTTCGGGATGTGGTTGAGTGCCTATTCAGACTGATCCTGCGACGCCTGAATGGCGCGAGTACCCGACTACCCGACTTCGCCGACGCGGCTACCCGCGGTCGCCACGCCATTCCGCCGTCGTGCCCCGCGGCACGATCCAGGCGTCGGAGTCAGTCCAGACTTTGATCGTGCCGCCCCACGCCGCGAGTCCGCCGGTGTTGCATCCGCCCCGGATCCCGGTCGCCTGCACCTGCACCAGGTGCGCCCCGGGGTTCACCCCGGCCGGCACGGGAACCCCTTGCTCGCCTGGTAGGAGTCGCTGTTTTGCGCGGCTCTTCCCGTCGACGAAAGTCTCGGCGACGATGCGCGAGCAGTGCTCCCGGCTGGCGATGAACTGGACTAGGAGCGGCCCGTTGGTCAGCACGCGCCGAGTGGCCCGAATCAGACATTCCTGTGCGACGACGTTCGGTCCCAACGGAGGGCACTGGACGTGCACCGGGTAGGACGTCACCGACGCCGACGCCGGGCTGTCCACCGCGCCAAGCGCGATGCCCGCCGCGGCGGCTACGGCCGCGGTCAGGGAAAGGGCATTCTTCACAGTGCTCATCGGATTCCTCCTCGGTACGGACTGAGCGGGGTACCGCTTCAGCCTGAACCTGCTGCGGCCCCCGGATACGGGTAGCCGACTACTCGAATCCTCCGCAGGAGCGTCCTCCGGTCAGCGCGCCAACGCCTGCCCGATCTTGGCGACCATCGCGTCGACGGCGAACTTGGGCTTGACGTTGTAGTCGAGCACCTGGCGACACTCCAGGACGGCATCCACACAGGCCAGCAACTGCGCACCCGAGGCGTAGGCGGCCATCTTGGCGACCAGTTCGGCCTGGTCGGGGTGCATCGCGGTGACCCGCGCACCGGACGAGGAGACGAGGGCGTCCCGGAACAACCCGGTCAAGTCCATCAGCGCCAGGTCCAACACGTCGCGCGCGGTGCGGGTGGCCCGCGACTTTTGCCGCTTCTCCAACTCGGTGAGCGCCCCCTTGCTGCCCCGCGTCGCCCGCGCGGTCCCCTTGCCTGTGCCCCCGGCGCCGAACGCGGTCATCAGCGCCTCGACCTCGGCCGCGTCCAGTTCGGCACTGATCGCCTTGGCCACCGCCTCCGCCGACCTCACCAACTCTTCGGCCGCCGCGTAGGCGCGGCCGGGAACCGTCGCCGCCCGGGCCAGGCCCAATGCTGCGAGGCGCTGATCACGCGCCGCCTGGTCGGTGGCCAGGCGCTTGGCCCGGCCGATGTGCCCGCCGCAGACCGAAGCCGCCCACGCCGCATTCGACGGGTCGATCCCGTCCCGTTCGACGAGGACTCGCTCGATATCGGCGGCCGGCGCGATCGCCAGCGGCACGTGCCGACAACGCGACTTCAAGGTGACCGAGATGTCCTCGGGGTCGATCGACGGCGCGCACAAGAGGAAGACCGTCCGAGCCGGGGGCTCCTCGACGACCTTCAGGAGCGCATTGGCCGCCGCCTCGGTCAACCGGTCGGCATCCTCCACGACGACGATCATCCAACGGCCAATAGCCGGACGACGCGCGGCCGCCTGCACGACATCGCGGATATCGGCCACCGACAGACTCAACCCCTGTGGCACGACGTGGCGCACATCGGCATGCGTGCGATTCATCACAGTCTCACAGGCGCGACACTCGCCACACCCGAGATCTGCCTCAGAACGACATTGCAGCGCGGCGGCGAAACAGGTCGCCGCCACTGATCGGCCCGAGCCGGGCGGTCCGGTGAACAGCCAGGAATGGGTCATCGAAGCCCGCGTCACGGCATCAGAATCCTGCCCCTGACCTGCGGCAGCAGTGAACATCGACACGGCTCCATCCGAGTGCTCGTCCAATCGCCGCGCGGCTGCCAGCGCACCTCGGGCCGCAGCACGGAGTTCTTCCACGACACCGCGCTGGCCGACCAGCGCCTCGAACACCCCTGCCATATCGGCCAGCTTAACGGCCTCCGGCCACCAACGCCGCCCGCCAACTGTTTAACAATTGCAAGCACGCCACTAGCCTTGGGGGCATGGCAGAGAAACGGTCGCGATGGTCCCGCGGCGTGCACACCGCGCGCTGGCTCGCGCGCACCCCGTGGCCGATCCTCGCTCTCGACCTCCTGCGCGCCAACATGATCGGCGCGATATTCACCTTCGCCTTCCTGCGCTTCGGCTTGCCCAGCAACTACACCCTCACCTTCACCGAGGCCTCGGTGCGCAATCAGATCGTCTTCGCGATCTACCTCGTCGGCGCCACCGTCCTCGGCGGGCTGGCCAGTATCCAGCTGTCCCTGCCGGTGCTCGTCTGGCACCGGCGGCGCACCCGTCTCGAGAACCGATTCGCACGGAGGCGGGCACTCGCGCTGCCGTGGCTGTTGACGGCGACCAACCTGACGCTGTGGCTGATCGGCGGGGTTCTCCTCACCACCCTGACCTGGTTGCAGTCCGGGCATGCCGGCTTCGTGGTGGCACTGGCCAGTCTGATCGGCGCCATGGTGACCGGTGCGCTGAGCTACATGCAGACCGAGCGCGTCCTGCGGCCGATCACCGTCGCGGCCATGGCCAACGACCCCGACGAGGCCAACCAGGCACCGAGCATCACGACCCGCATCATCGGGTTCTGGCTCATCACCATCGTTATCCCGATCTTGGTGATCATCGGCCTCGCCGTCGCCGTGCCACTCGGGTTCACCGAGGCGAAGTCGGTGATCCGCCCGATCATCTGGATGGGCCTGGCCGCCCTCGGCTTCGGCCTGCTGGCGGTATACCGGCTGGTCGGCGCAATCAACGATCCCATCAAGCAGATGAGGGCAGCCCTCAAGGAGGTGCGCGACGGCAACCTCAACGCGTCGGTGCGCATCTACGACGGCAGCGACATCGGCATGTTGCAGGCCGGTTTCAACGAGATGGTCGCCGATCTGCGGGAACGCCAGCACTTGCGGAACATGTTCGGCCGCTACGTCGGCGAGGACGTCGCGCGCCGGGCAATCGAGTCGGGCACCGAACTCGGTGGCGAGGACCGCTACGTCGGCGTCCTGTTCGTCGATATCGTCGGCTCCACGCGCCTGGCGGTCCAGCGCGCCCCCCGAGAGGTCGTCGAGCAACTCAACGACTTCTTCCGGGTCGTCGTCGACGTTGTCGGGCGCCACGGCGGGTTCGTCAACAAGTTCCAGGGCGACGCCGCGTTGGCCATCTTCGGTGCACCGCTGGAGTTGGACAACTTCGCCGGCCGGGCCCTGGCCGCGGCCCGTGAACTGCGCATCGAACTCGAATCAACGCTGGGCGACACGGATTTCGGCATCGGCGTCTCCGCCGGCCGGGCCGTGGCGGGCCACATCGGTTCCGAGCAGCGCCTGGAGTACACCGTCATCGGCGACCCGGTCAACGAGGCGGCCCGCCTGACCGAGCTCGCCAAGGACGAGCCGACCCGCGTCCTCGGCTCGGCCCGCGCGGTGTTCCTCGGCGACGACGCCGAGGCCGAGCACTGGGAGATCGGCGAAGGCGTCGAACTGCGCGGGCGCGGTATCGAGACCCTGCTCGCACGGCCCAAGATCGAGCCGATCGCCGCCGAGGAGCACGACGCCGTCGACGCGTGAGCGATCAGGCCTACGTCGCGGTCTTCTTGGCCGGCGCCTTCTTCGCCGCGCTCTTCTTCGCCGGCGCCTTCTTCGCCGGCGCCTTCTTCGCTGGCGCCTTCTTCGCCGCACTCTTCTTCGCCGGCGCCTTCTTGGCCGTCTTCTTGGCCGGCCCGCGCGCGCGCCGGTCGGCGAGCAACTCCATCGCCCGCTCGGGGGTGATGGAGGCGACCTCATCACCCTTGCGCAGGCTCGCGTTGGTCTCTCCGTCGGTCACATACGGACCGAACCGGCCGTCCTTGATGACCATCGGCTTCTCGCTGACCGTGTCGGGCCCGAGTTCGCGCAACGGGGGCGCCGCCGCGGCCCGACCCCGGCGTTTGGGCTCGGCGTAGATGCGCAGCGCCTCGTCCAGGGTGATCTCGAACAGCTGCTCCTCGGTCGCCAGCGACCGGGAGTCGGTGCCCTTCTTCAGATATGGCCCGTACCGGCCGTTCTGTGCGGTGATCTCCTCATCGGTGGCCGGGTCGACGCCCACGACCCGCGGCAGCGACAACAGTCGCAGCGCATCCTCCAACGTGACGGTCGCGACCTCCATCGACTTGAACAGCGAGCCGGTCCGCGGCTTGGGCCCGGCCTTCTTCGCCGCCTTCTTCGCCGTCTTCTTGGCCGCCTTCACCGCGGTCTTCGTCACCCCGTCACCGTCGAGCGGGATCGGCGCCTCACCACCGTCGAGCGGGATCGGCGCCTCACCACCATCGAGCGGGGTCGGCCCGGGCGGCACCGTCAACGCGGGCGCGGTCTCGCCCCCGCCGTCCTCGCCCCCAACGTCCTCGCCGTCGTCGGCCGACGGCAGGACTTCGGTGACGTAGGGCCCGAACCGGCCCTCTTTGACCACGATCTCGTTCCCGCTCAGCGGGTCGACACCCAGGGTGCGCCCTTCCTGCGGTGTGGCGAAGAGCTTCTCGGCCACGTCCAGCGTCAACTCGTCCGGTGTCATGTCCGCGGGCAGGTTCGCGCGCTGGAGTTCGGGTTCGGCCACCCCCGGCGCGGACACGGTCCGCTCTAGATAGGGGCCGAACCGGCCGACGCGGACGTAGACCGGCCGCCCGTCGGAATCGTCGAACAGGTGGATCGAGTTGACCTCGCGCGCGTCGATCTCCTCGAGGTTCACCCCGACGAGCTTCTTGAGCCCACCGGCGTGGGCGACGTCGCGCCTGGCCCCGGCCGGGCTCGGCGCGTCGTCGCCGAAGTAGAACTCGGTCAGCCACTGGGTGCGGTTGGCCTCACCCGCGGCGATCTGGTCGAGGTCGTCCTCGAGGGAGGCGGTGAAGTCGTAGTCGACCAGGCTCTCGAAGTAGCCCTCGAGCAACCCGACGACGGCGAATGCCACCCACGACGGGACGAGCGCGCTGCCCTTCTTGACGACGTAGCCGCGGTCCTGGATGGTGCCGATGATCGACGCGTAGGTCGACGGGCGGCCGATCCCCAAGTCCTCCAACACTTTCACCAACGACGCCTCGGTGTAGCGCGCGGGCGGATTGGTGGAGTGGCCGTCGGCGGACAGCTGCGCCGCGGTGAGTGACTGCCCCTCGGTCAGGTGCGGCAGTCGGCGCTCCTCGTCGTCGGCCTGGCCGCCGACCTGCTCGTCGACCGTCTCCACGTAGGCGGACAGGAAGCCGGGGAAGGTGATGGTGCGACCCGACGAGGAGAACGCCACCTGCTCGCCGCCCGTGGCGCTGCCGGTGATCCGCACGCTCATCGTGGTGCCCTTGGCATCGGCCATCTGCGAGGCGACGGTGCGCTGCCAGATCAGTTCGTAGAGCTTGAACTCGTCGGAATTGAGGGCCGACGCCACCTGACCGGGCGTGCGGAAGCGCTCGCCGGCCGGGCGAATCGCCTCGTGCGCCTCCTGCGCGTTCTTCACCTTGCGGGTGTACTGCCGTGGGCTCGGGTGCACATAGTTGTCGCCGTACAGTTCGCGGGCCTGGGCCCGGGCGGCGTTGATGGCCGACTCGCTCAGCGTCGTCGAGTCGGTGCGCATATAGGTGATATAGCCGTTCTCGTACAGCCGCTGCGCGATACGCATGGTGCGGTCGGAGGTGAAGCGCAGCTTGCGCCCGGCCTCCTGCTGCAGCGTCGAGGTCATGAACGGCGCATACGGGCGGCGGGTGTAGGGCTTCTCCTCCACCGACGAGACGGTGAGTGCCGCATCGCGCAGACCGGCGACGAGGGCACGGGCGCGGGCTTCATCGAGCACGACGACCCCGTCGGCCTTGCGCAGCGCACCGTCGGCGCCGAAGTCGCGGCCCGCGGCCACGCGTTGGCCGTCGACGCTGAGCAGCCGCGACGAGAACGTGCGCGGCGCCGCATCGGCACCGGCGTCGAGCGTCGCTGCGATGTCCCAATAGTCCGCCGAGACGAAGGCCATGCGCTCGCGCTCGCGGTCGACGATGATGCGAGTCGCCACTGACTGGACGCGGCCCGCCGAGAGCTTCGGCATGACCTTCTTCCACAGCACCGGCGACACTTCGTAGCCGTAGAGGCGGTCCAGGATGCGGCGCGTCTCCTGGGCGTCGACGAGGTCGATGTCGAGTTCGCGCGGGTTCTGTGCCGCCGCCTGGATGGCCGGTTCGGTGATCTCGTGGAACACCATGCGCTTGACCGGGACCTTGGGCTTGAGCGTCTCCATCAGGTGCCAGGCGATCGCCTCGCCCTCCCGGTCGCCGTCCGTCGCGAGGTAGAGCTCGTCGACCGTCTTGAGTAGCGACTTGAGCTCGCTGACGGTCGCCTTCTTGTCGGCGGAGATGACATAGAGCGGTTCGAAGTTGTCCTCGACGTTGACGCCCAACCGCGCCCACGGCTGGCCCTTGTACTTGGCCGGCACGTCGGCGGCGCCGCGCGGCAGGTCGCGGATGTGCCCGCGCGAGGATTCGACGACGTAGTTCGCCCCGAGGTAACCGGCGATCTTGCGCGCCTTGGTGGGCGACTCGACGATAACGAGCCGTCGAATCGCTCCCGATCCGGGCGATGCGGTGTCGGTCTGTGCCACGGGCGTACCTCAGTTCACCTCGGAGTACCCGGTGTACCCCGCTGGTGAGTGTTCTACCTTATATATCGGGGGCACTGCACATGCAACCGCCGTGGCGACCTGTTCTCCGCCTCGCCTGTTTCGGCGTCGCACCAGGTCAGCGCCACGAAAGCGGCAAGTTCAGCCAATCGGCCAGAACGGCGCGGCGCCGGGCTCCTCCGGCGGCGCACCAACCATTTCCACCAGTCGCGTGACACGGCGCCGGCCGGCGATGCGCAGTGCCGGCTCACCGCCGCGGGCGCCGGTCAGAATCGGTGCCACACCGACCCGCATCAGGGCGGTCGCGAGCGCCGGGTGGGTCTGTGGGGCGTGGGGGTCCAGGCCCAACAGGTACTTGTCGCCGTCGCTGCGGCCCGAGGCGATCGCCCACAGTCGCAGGGCGCGCGCCGTGGGGGTCCACCCGGCCGGGACCGCTTTGACGGCACCGACCGACCACTGCACGCGCAGGTCGTCGAGCAGCGGAGTCGGCATGGTGCGCACCACCGGGGAGCCCTCTTCCGACCGGGCGATCTCCACGGCGAACCCGATCGCCTCGAGCTCGGCCGCCAGGGCGTGTGCCCGCCAGCTGCCGTCGACGACGACCGAGACCCGCGTCCCGCCCGCCATCGGCACGGCCTGGCCGGTGCCGGCGAGCAGGCCGGCGACATCGGCGACCACGGGGTCGTCGGTGTCGGCGGAGAAGAAGGCGAGCTGGCTCACCCTTGCCATGCTACGGCGCAGGGGGCGGCGTCGACGCGCGGGCGGCACAAGCGTCCGACGACGACCGCGCCCGCCGCACCGGAGTGATTCCGGATGCGACGGGCGCGGTGTGGTCTCGTGGTTCGCGTCAGCGAAACGAGGTCTTAGACGGCGCGAACGCCAGTGGCCTGAGGACCCTTGGTGCCCTGACCGACCTCGAACTCGACGCGCTGGTTCTCTTCCAGGGTGCGGAAACCGGATCCCTGAATCTCCGAGTAGTGCACAAACACGTCACCGTTGCCCTCGTCGGGGGCGATGAAGCCGAAGCCCTTTTCCGCGTTGAACCACTTCACAGTTCCCTGTGCCATTCCTGCATTCCTTCACATATTTACTGATTGCGACGAGAGGATGTCTCACGTCGCGGCCGGTTCCGACCGCTATGCCTGTGTGAAAGCTTGCGGTGTTCCGCGAAACCAAACCCAAGTACAACGTTCGCAACAGGATTCGGACTGCGGCGGGGAGAGCCCCCGAGACACGGCCAAATCGTGCGACCGGGGTCAAGTCAATCACGTTCGGCCGCACAGCGATAGTCCGACGGGCCGATTGCCCCAAATCCGGCGCCCACTAGATTGGACTTCCGGGGTTCGGCGAACTGCGGACAGGGGTGACATGACCGGTTCCTACGGTGCAGAACTCCTGCGTGCGGCCCTACTCGGCACCGATCCGCAGGACTCGCCGGTCACCCACGTCGAGGTGCTCCCGGCCACCGGGGCCCAGTGGGCCGACTGGCCGGCCTGGCTCGATCCGGCCATCGTCGCCGCGTACGGAGAGCTTGGCCTGCACCGGCCGTGGCGCCACCAGATCGACGCGGCCGACCACGCTTTCGCCGGGCGCCACGTGATCGTCGCCACCGGCACCGCGTCGGGCAAGTCGTTGGCCTACCAGTTGCCGCTGCTGGCGACCCTGCTCGGCGACCACGCCTCGACCGCCCTCTACCTCGCCCCGACCAAAGCCCTCGGCGTCGACCAGTTGCGCTCTCTGACAACGATTCTCGCGACCAACCCGGAGTTCGCCCGGCTCGCGCCGTGCACGTATGACGGCGATACCGATGCGCAGCTGCGCCAGTGGGCCCGCGCCAACTCGCGCGTGCTGTTCACCAACCCGGACATGCTGCACCTCGGCATCCTGTCCGGGCATCATCGCTGGCGGCAATTCCTGCGGCAGCTGCGGTACATCGTCGTCGACGAGTGCCACCACTACCGCGGCGTGTTCGGGGCGCACACGGCCCTGGTGCTGCAGCGGCTGCTGCGCGTGGCCCGCGCGGCGGGGGCCGACCCGGTGGTCGTCGCGGCCAGCGCCACCACTGCCGAGCCCGCTCGCACGCTGGCCCGGCTGATCGGCGAGCCCGCCGTCGAGGTGACCGAGGACACATCGCCCACCGGGGAGCGCACCGTCGCGCTGTGGGAGCCCGGCTTCCTCCCGGAGGTCACCGGGGAGAACGGTGCACCGGTGCGCCGTTCGGCCGGAGCCGAGGCCGGGCGCCTGCTGGCCGATTTCGTGATCGAGGGCGCGCGCACCCTGTGCTTCGTGCGCAGCCGCCGCGGCGCGGAACTGACCGCGCGCACCGCCGCCGGGCTGCTCGCCGCCTCCGCGCCGGAATTGGCCGGGCGCATCGGCGCCTACCGCGCCGGCTACCTCGCCGACGACCGGCGCCGGCTTGAGCGCGCCATCGCCGACGGCGAGCTGCTCGGCGTGGCCACCACCAACGCGTTGGAGCTCGGCGTCGATATCAGCGGTCTCGACGCCGTGGTGATCGCGGGCTATCCGGGGACCGTCGCCTCCTTCTGGCAGCAGGCGGGGCGCGCCGGGCGCCGCGGGGCGGCCTCGGCGGTGGTGCTCGTGGCCCGCGACGATCCGCTCGACACCTATCTCGTCCACCACCCCGAGGCCCTGCTGCACAAGCCGGTGGAGGCGACCGTCTTCGACCCGCGCAACCCGTACGTGCTCAAGCCGCACCTGCTGTGCGCCGCCGCCGAGCTGCCGTTGCGGCCCGACGAGGTCGAGCGGCTCGGGGTCGCCGAAGCCGTCGACGAGTTGACCGCCGAGGGCCTGCTGCGCCGCCGCAAGGCGGGCTGGTACCTCGCCGCCGGGGTCGGCGACCCGCATGCCGACATCGACATCCGCGGCGGCATCGGCGGGCAGATCCTCATCGTCGACACCTCGACGTCGCAGCTGTTGGGCACCGTGGACACGGTGCGCGCACTGTCCACCGTGCACACCGGGGCGGTGCACATCCACCAGGGCGCGGCCTACGTCGTCGACGACCTCGACCTCGACGACGGGTTGGCCCTCGTCCACCCCGAGGAGCCCGAGTGGACGACGTCGCCGCGCGAGACGACGGAGATCGAGGTGGTCACCACCGCGCACGAGACCGGGTATGGCCCGCTGCGGCTCGCCCTGGTGGAGGTGACCGTCACCTCGCAGGTGGTCGGGTACCTGCGCAAGCTGCACACCGGTGAGATCCTCGACTCGGTGGAGCTGGACCTGCCGGCCCAGACGCTGCCCACCCGCGCGGTGCGCTACACCCTGACCCCGGAGGCCCTCGCCGGCGCCGGCATCACCGACGTGTCGCTCCCGGGAGCATTGCATGCCGCCGAGCACGCCATGATCGGCCTGCTGCCGCTGGTGGCGACCTGCGACCGGTGGGACATCGGCGGACTCTCGACCAATCTGCACGCCGACACCGGCCTGCCGACCGTGTACGTCTACGACGGCTATCCCGGCGGCGCGGGATTCGCCGACCGCGGCTACGAGGCCTTCGCCGACTGGGTGGGCGCCACCGCCGAGGCGGTGTCGGGGTGCGGATGTGACACCGGCTGCCCGTCGTGTGTCCAATCCCCCAAGTGCGGCAACGGCAACGAGCCGCTGGACAAGGCCGGCGCCATCGCCGTCCTCGAGTTGATCGGCCGCCTGCTGGCGGGGCCGGACTGCTAGTCGCGGTTGCGGCGCGGCCGCAGCCGGACACCGGGCATCGGCGGGGCCGGCCAGGGCGCCGGCTGGTCCGCGGGGTAGGGCCCGAACAGCGCGGGTTTCCCGGCATCGGCCGGGTCGGGCGGATCGAATCCGAGCTCGGCCTGATAGCGCCGCCGGAACTGCACGATCTCGTCGTGATCGCGGCCGACGAAGTTCCACCACATCACGAGCTCCTCGTCGAAGGGGATCCCGCCGAGCAGGATGACCCGCGCGCCGTCGGGACCGGCGGCCAGCACCAGGGTGTCCGCGCCGGGCGGGACGTACGCCAGGGCGCGGTGCGCGGTCGCCGCAGCGTTGACGGTGATGTCCCCGGTTTCGGCCAGTGCCGCGTACTCGAAGTCGGTGCGAACCTCCAGCGTCACCGTCGCATTCGGGTCCAGCACCAGTTCGGCGCCGAGCAGCTCCGGGGTGCGGGTATCCACCGGGGACGCCGAGCCGAGGAGTTCACCCAGGAAGACCCGGGCCGTGCACCCCGGTGCCCGCACCGGGGCGGGCGCGTAGTGGGCGAAGTGGTTGGGCCCGAACCGGGTGGAGTCCGGCAGCGCGTACCAGAGCTGCACGCCGTGCAGGACCCGCGTGCCGGGGACGCTGATCTCCTGGTGGGTGATCCCGCGCCCCGCGATCATCAGGTTCAGCTCGCCGGGCAACACCCGGGCCGCATTCCCACCGGAGTCGAGGTGCTCGATCCCGCCGCTGAACAGCCAGGACACGGTGGCCAGCCCGGTGTGCGGGTGCCGCGGCACGTCCATGCCGCCGCTGACCGACACGTCGTCGGGCCCGTAGTGGTCCAGGAAGCACCACGCCCCCACCGTCGAGCGCCGCGCTTGCGGCAGCGTCCGATGGACCGTCATCGCCCGCGGCCCGCCCAACGGCACCGCCCGCGGTTGCACCACCTCGACCGCCGTACACGGCTGCCCCCGGGTCAGCGTCGTCATCGCGGGGTGGTCGTCGAAGTTGCTCACGGTCGTCTCCTCGGGCGGTGGATCGCGCCCCCTCATCATCCCCCGTCCTCGCCGGCACGCCCCCCGGATCCGACCGGTCCGGCCCGGGCACGCGCCCGGGCCTTGCGGATCCCGAAGCGGCCCAGTCGCACCGGAACCGTCACCGCGACGCCGACGAAGTCCCCATCGACACCGCAGGCCGCCAGGGCAAGCCCGGAATCGCCGTGGGCCCGCACCACCCGCCCAGCCGCGGCACACGGTTCCGCGCCACCGGTGAGCAGTACCGAGGCCGCCGCCAGCGCTGCCAGTTCCGCCGCCGCCGTGGCCCGGTGTCGGGCTGTGACGGCACTCCCGACGGCCGACAGCGCCACCGTCAGCGCGATGAGACAGGCGACGACGGCGGTCCCGACGATCGTCGCCGACCCCGCGTCGTCATCGACCCACCGCGCCCGGCCCACCGTCGTCCTCCTCGTCATCACGCGGTTCCCGCAGCGCGACGGCGATACCGCTCACGGTGAACATCGGCAGCAGCGGGGCATCGGCATCGACTCGCACCCGCACCTCGTCGCCGGTGACCCGCACCGAGATCCGCGCCCCGCCGGGCGCGGCGGCGGCACCGACGGCGCGGGCGCGGGCGTCCCCGGCCGCGGTCAGCCGGGCCACCTCCCGGGCAGCATCGGTACAGCGCAGCGCCGTCACCATTGCCGAGAGCGCCCCGATGCACAGCAGCAGCACGACACTGATCGAGGCGATCGCGTAGGCGGCTTCGACGGTCACCATCCCCGACTCGTCATCGCGCAAGCGCCGCCATCGACCGTGCCCCACGGCGCCGCACTCACCCGACCGACGTCGAGAGCGCCTTGGCGATGATGTTCGTCAAGGCGCCGACCACCGAGTCCCCGGTGACGACCGTGTAGAGCAGGGCACCGAATCCGGCGGCGGCGATCGTGCCGATCGCGTACTCAATCGACTCTCTTTACACCCCTGCGACCTGGGCTTTTGATCCGCTCGACAATTTCGGCGACTTTGTAACGTGACCGCGCAGCGGCCACCACGGGGCACGGTGACCCATCCACCGAGCCCCTGGAGGCACTGTGTCCCTACG
>WBZS01000257.1_pt1 | contig 86888 bp, 76 predicted proteins | sample 5204201 | NCBI WGS metagenome assembly WBZS01 (sample SAMN12344357, study PRJNA552823) | activated sludge metagenome | biome: Activated sludge suspended growth; feature: Nitrification reactor; material: Wastewater; isolation source: activated sludge from nitrification reactor of wastewater...
ATGACCTCTTCCGTGTCAGGGAAGCGCGCTACCAACTGCGCCAACCGCCCGAGGTGGAGACGGGATTTGAACCCGTGTACACGGATTTGCAGTCCGTTGCCTCGCCTCTCGGCCACTCCACCGGTGAAGAACCGGCCTCGACGAAGGGGCGAGACCCTCTCCGAGCGGACGACGGGATTCGAACCCGCGACCCTCACCTTGGCAAGGTGATGCTCTACCAACTGAGCCACGTCCGCATGCTGACCGAACCGTTCGACCGTTTCGGCGCGTGGAACACCCTATACGGGTCGCGCGCCGATCTCCAAACCGGTCGCGGCCCTCCCGCAGCGGTCGGCATCGATGTGCGTGGGGCAGGGCGATCCGCTATCGTGAATGTCCGCGGGCGATTGGCGCAGGGGTAGCGCGCTTCGTTCACACCGAAGAGGTCACTGGTTCGATCCCAGTATCGCCCACCGCACGAAACCCGCTTTGACTAGGTGTTATACACCAGTCAGGGCGGGTTCTGTCGTTCTCGTGCAACCTATGCACAACATCGAGACCGCTCCTCCATCGAAGGGGCGCGACCATTGACCACCACCACCACGACGACGGTCGGGGCCGCGTGCCGCTGTGATGCTGTCCGCGGTGCTTGTAGAGGTCGAGGCTGGCCGATGATCGGCGGTGCCGAATAGGGCAATTGCCCGATGGCACGGCCTACCTCAGTCGCGGAGTCTAGGACCACTGGACCTCGCGAAGGAGGGTTCCCATGGGACCGCACATCCACAGCACGCACACCGCCCTCATGGGCGACCTACTGGACCGCCTGGCCCTCGGCGGCCTGACCGATCCCCCGCTGCGGTGGCGCTCGTCGGCGCGGATCGCCGCCGACCTGGCCCGCGAGCGTCGGGGCCGACTCCCGACCGGGCGCCCGGTCTAGTCGGCGGAGCACCGGGAGCCGTGGATAATCGGCCCATGCGGCAGCCTCGGAGCCCCTTAGTCGGCCGGACGGGCGAGCTGGCCCGGCTGGTCGAGGCCGCCGGAGTGCCCGGACGCCGCGGCGGGCTGGTGATCCTCTCAGGCGACGCGGGCATCGGCAAGACCCGGCTCCTGCGGCACCTGGCCGAGGTGGCCCAGGCCGAGGGTTTCGCCCTCGCGGTCGGTCGTTGCGTGGCCCGCTCCGGCTCCTCGCTGCCCTACCTGCCCTTCGTCGAGGCGCTGCGCGGCGTCGAGGCGGCGGCCCCGGACGCGGTGGCCCAGACGCTCGGCGTCCACGCCGCGTTGGCCCAGGTGCTGGCCGGCCGGGCGCCGGCGTCCCAACTCGCCGGCAGTCCCGGCGGCCCGGGGGCGGTGGCTGAGGCCGTGCACGCCTGCCTGTCGCGCGCCGGCGCGGACGTCCCCCTGCTCGTCGTCATCGAGGATGTGCACTGGGCTGACCTGTCGTCGCTCGACCTGCTCACGCTCCTGCTGACGCGTGGCTTCGACACGTCGGTGTCACTGGTGGTCAGCTACCGCTCCGACGACGTGCACCGGGGGCACCCGCTGCACCCGGTGCTGCCGGTGTGGGCGCAGTTGGCGGACGTGACCCGCGTCGAGCTCGGCCCGTTGCCCGAGCCCGACATGCTCGTGCTGGTGCGCGGGTTGGCCGAGGCGAGCTGGGGGCCGCCGGTCACCGAGGACGCCGTGGCACGCATCGCCCGGCGCGCCGCGGGCAACGCCTTCTTCGCCGAGGAACTCGTGGCGGGCGGTGGCGACGGGTTGGGAGAGGATCTGAGCCGGGTGCTGCGGTTGCGCCTGGAACAGCTCGACGACACCGCCCGGCGGGTCGTGCGCGCGGTGGCGGTCGGCGCCAGGCAGGTGGGGCACGAGACGCTGGCCGCCGTCACCGGCCTGGACGAGGAGCCTCTGGAGCAGGCGCTGAGTTCGGCACTCGACCACCACACACTGGAACTGAGCCCAGGGGGCGACTTCGCCCTGAGGCACGCCCTGGTCGGCGAGGCGGTTCTCGCCGACCTGCTGCCGGGCCAGCGTCGCCGCCTGCACCAGGCGTACGCGGCTGCGCTCCTGGCCGAACCAGGCCTGGCGCCGGCGTCCGAGCTGGCCCGGCACGCGGCCGCGGGAGGCGACCTGGCCACGGCGGTCACCGCCAGCCGCGCGGCCGGGGAGGCGGCGATGGCCATGGGTGGCCCCCGGGAGGCGCTGGCGCTGTTCGAGGCCGCCCTGTCCTGGATGGATGAGGCCGACCCCGGGCGGGACGGGGTGAGCCTGGCGGCGGCCCGAGCGGCCGCGGCCGCCGGAGACGTCGCTCGCGGGGTGGCGCTCCTGGACGACCAGTTGGCCCACCCTGGACGCTCGTCCGACGCCGGCCGCGCGCGGCTGCTCGCCGCGCGCGTGATCCTGGGCCGCCTGGGGGGCGACGAGGGGTCGCGGGCCGACGCCGAGGAGGCGGTCCGGCTCACCGAGGGCCGTCGCGATCACGCGCGGGTCGAGGCTCTGGCGGCGCTGGTCCAGGTTCTCGTGGACCGCAACGAGCTCGAGGACGCGGCCCGCGTCGGGCGTCCGGCCTTGGCCCTGGCCGAGGAGGTCGGACCTCCCGACGTGGTCGCCGACCTGCGCACCATGCTGTCGGCGCTGGTCGCCGACGACACCGACCCGACCGCGCTGGAGCAGCGACTGCGCTCAGTGATCGCGGACAGTGCGCCGACCGACCCCGCCCGGACGCGGGCCCACCACTGGCTCGGCCTGCTCTACGTCCGCCAGGCCCGCCTGGAGGCGGCGCTCGCCGAGTTCGACGCGGGCGCCGCCGTCGCCGAGGCGGCCGGTCGTCCGTGGACCCCCTTCGGTAGCTGGTGCCGGCTGCGCGGGGGGCTGGCCGCCTACGAACTCGGTGACCTGGACGGCGCGTCGCGGCGCCTCGACATGCCCGGCCCCGACTACCCGCAGCCCGCCTGGACCGCCTTCCGTGCGCTGCAACTGGCGGTCGCAACCGCGCGCTCGTGGTCCGTGCCCCCGGCGCTGTTCGACGAGGTGCACGCCCGCTGGGCCGGAGACCCGGTCGTCGTCTCCCTCTCGCTCGGGCCTCAACTGGAGCTCCTTGGCCGGCTGGGCCGGCCCCTGGACGCCATCGCCCTGCTGGCGGAGGGGGTGGCCGTGCTGGATCGGGCCTGGTCGCCGACCGAGCCCATCCTGGTGCGGCTGGTCGCCACCCTCCTGGGGGTGATCGCCGACGCCGTGGGTGGCGCCGACCGTGCGACCCGCGCCGAGTTACGGGCCGCCGTGACCGGCTGGCTGCCGCGGGCGGAGGAGGCTTTCGCCCGGGAGGCTGCCCCCGGACCGGAGAGCCGCGCCTGGTTCGCCCGGCTGGACGCCGAACGCCGGCGGCTGGCCTGGCTCGACGGAGAGCCGTTGCCCGTGAGCGGGTTCTCGGAAGCGTGGCGCGCGGTGGTCGCCTCGTTCGAGGCTTACGGCAACCCGTACGAGGCGGCCCGCTCACGCGTGTGCCTCGCCTCGGTGCTGGCGGCTGCCGGGGACGCCTCGGGTGCGGACGCCGAGCTGACGGCCGTGCGCGCGACGGCGGAAGCGATCGGCTCGCGCAGCCTGGTCCACATGGCGGACGCCGTGGCTTCGGCCTCCGCGTCCGGTCCGGGGCGCGAGGGTCTCACGGCGCGCGAACGGGAGATCCTGACGCTCCTCGCCAGGGGACTCAGCAACGGCCAGATCGGTCAGCGGCTGTTCATCTCCACCAAGACGGCCAGCGTGCACGTGTCGCACATCCTGGCCAAGCTGCAGGCGTCCACCCGAGGCGAGGCCGTCGACCTCGCCCGCCGCCGGGGAGTGCTCGACTGACCCTGGCGGCCCTCTGCCCGCGCGTAGGCCCCGACACCACTCCAAGCGTCGCACCTAGTGGGGGCGTTTCGGCTCAAATGGCGAGATACCGTCTCGGCAACTGGGCGCCTGCGCTTGCGGCTGCGGGCGCTTTTGAGTCAGGATGACCATGTCCAATCGGCAAGGTCGCCGTCCAGCTGCGCAGAGTGGAAGGTAGGCCATGACCGCACCGGCCCTCGTCATGGTGGCTCACGGAAGCACCGACCCCCGGGTGGCACGCCTGGCGCACGCCCTTCGCGCAGAGCTGCACGCGGCCCGTCCTCAGATCGCAGCGCACGTCGGCTTCCTGGAGAACGTCGGCCCGACCGTCGCGCAGCTGCTCTCGCGCCTCAGCGCCCAAGGCGTGTCCGAGGCCGTGCTCGTCCCGCTGGAGCTGTGCCACGCGGTCGACGTCGACCCCCGCTTCGACTCTCTCATGGCCGCCTCGCGCGTCGATCAGCCGGGTCTGGCCGTCGCGGTCTCGCGTCCCGTCGGTCCCGAGGCGGCCTTGTTGGCCCTGCTGGACGCCCGGCTGCGCACCGCACTCGCGGCCGCCCGCGTCCTGGAGTTGGACGGCCTCGTGCTCAGCTCCGCCACCACCGGCGACGTCCGCGGCGCCGCACTGCTGGCGCGCCGCGCCCGTCAGTGGTCGACGCACCACCGCCTGCCCTGCCTCACGGCGGTCGCGGACGGCACCGGCCCCTCGGTGGCCCAGGCGTTCGCCGGGCTGCGTTCACAGGGGCGCCGGCACATCGCCGTCGGCTCGTTCTTCCTCGGCCCGGACGAGAGCTACGCCGTCCAGGCCGACCTGGCCTATCGCGTCGGGGCCGTCGCGGTGTCCGAGCCGCTCGGGACGGCAGCCGAGGTCGCCGAACTGGTGCTCGCGCGCTACGCCTTCGCGGCGATGGACCTGCTTGACTCCCACGAGTCCGGCGCCCACGGCTCCGTCCACACCTCCGAGCCCGCCGTGCAGGTGCTCAGCGCCTGACCGGCCTCCGCCCGGTGAAGCCCGGCCGGCCCCGCAAGCCCGCTCAGGACGCCGCCACGCGCCGCTTCTCGGCCGCCACGTCGAACTGCGCCTTCGGCCATTCCAGCCCGAGGCCGTCCAGCTTCTCCCGCAGCAGCTCGGCGACCGCCCAGTTGCGGTACCACTTCTTGTCCGCCGGGACGACGTACCACGGCGCGTGGTCGTGGTTGCAGTGCGTCAACGCGGCGCTGTAGGCGTCCATGTAGGCGTCCCACTTCCCCCGGACGTCGAGGTCCCCGGGGTTGTACTTCCAGTGCTTCGTGGGGTCGTCGAGCCGCGCGGCGAGGCGTTCCTTCTGCTCGTCGGCCGAGATGTGCAGGAAGCATTTGATCAGCGTGTACCCCTGCTCGGCCAGCCCGGACTCGAAGGCGTTGATCTCGTCGTACCTCTGCTCCCACACGTCGCGCGGCACCAGTTCCTCGACGCGCACCACGAGCACCTCCTCGTAGTGCGATCGGTCGAAGATGCCGATCATGCCCGGCCGCGGCAGGGCCCGTTCGATGCGCCACAGGTAGTGGTGGGCGCGCTCCTCCTCGGACGGCGCCTTGAACGACGTCAGCTGGACGCCCTGGGGGTCGACCAGGCCGATCGCCTTGCGGATGATGCCGCCCTTGCCCGAGGTGTCGAGGCCCTGCAGCACGAGCAGGATGCGCGGCGCCGTCTCCGGGTGCGTGCGCCCGTTGGCGAAGAGCAGCTCTTGGAGGTCGGACAGCTCGGGTTCGAGCGCGGCGGTGCGCTGCTCGGCGTCCTGCTTGCCCTGGCCCGGGTAGCCGGGGGCGGCGTCCGACTCGAGGGTGCGCACGTCCACCGTCCCCGCCGGGGCGCGCAGGAGCTCTGACAGGGGCCGACTCGGCCGGTTCGCAGGCTTGTTCATGGCGCGAAGTGTGCCACGCCCGACGGCCCGCGGTCAGGTCAGACGCAGGGTCGTGAGGCAGGTCGGGCTGTCCTGGCCGGTCGCGAACGACACCTCGCCGGTCTTGCCGCCCGTGGTCACCCGGACCGTCCCCGTGACGTCCCGGGGCAGCCAGAACCCGACGAACCCGTTGCTGTAGGTGGTGACGTCGGCGTCCGCCAGCACCTGCCCGGACGCCGCGATGATGGTGACGTGCGCCGGGGTCGAGGCCAGCTCGCCGCGGCACGTGGCCAGGCTGTGGTGGAAGCAGTCGTGAGTGTGCGTGACGTAGGGCGCGATCGACAGGTAGAACCGGTCGGACGGCAGCGTCAGCGTCACCGCCTGCCCGCCCTGCTCGAGCTGCACCTCGCCCGGCCGGATGGACGCCTTGAACGCCAGCGGCCGCGGCGTCGTGGACCGGTCCAGGGTCTCCACCACCTGGGTCGCGCTGAGCCCGGCCAGCCCGGCGCCGGCGAGCCAACCCGGCTGCGTGGTCGCCGCGGGCCCGGACGCCGCGGGGGCGACAGTCGCGGGCGTCGCGGCCGGGGCCGGGGTCGAGCAGCCGGCCAGCAGCAGGGGCAGGCAGGCGAGGGCGGCGAGACGGCGCATGAGCAGGTCCTTTCCTACAGTGCGTAGTAGTATATACCCGGCTGGGGTATCTCTGTGGGTTTCAGCACGACCGCCGGGTAGCCTGGCGGCGTCCAACCCGAAGAGCAAGGGGAGCAGCCGTGGCCGAGTCCGTGCCGTCCGTGACGAAGTCCGCCGAGCAGTGGAAGCAGCAGCTCACCGCGTTCGAGTTCTCGGTGCTGCGCGAGGGCGCCACCGAGCGGCCCGGAACGGGAGAGTACGAGCACTACTCCGAGCCGGGCACCTACGCCTGCAAGGCGTGCGGCGCCGAGCTGTTCACCAGCGAGGGCAAGTTCGCGTCCCACTGTGGGTGGCCGAGCTTCTACACGCCGGCGGCCGACGACCGGGTGCGGTACATCACCGACAACTCGCTGCCCGGGCGGCCCCGCGTCGAGGTCCGCTGCGCCGCCTGCGACAGCCACCTGGGGCACGTGTTCGAGGGAGAGGGGTACGACACCCCCACTGACCTGCGCTACTGCATCAATTCGGTCTGCCTCGTGCACACCCCGCGGACGCCGGCCTGACCGCAGCAGCACAGGCCGCCCGCTCGGCGCGCCCCCACGGCGGGGCGACCCGTTGCGCCTAGCCTGGCGCATGTGGGAATGGGCAAACCGGTGTCCGCGGTCTTCGACGGAGCCGTCAACGCGTTGCTGGGCAACGTGTGGCGCCCCGAACTGCTCGTCGAGGAGATCCCCGCGCCCCAGCGCATCGCCCCCTTCGCCGTGGCCATCGCCGCCGACGTGACCGTGGAGGACGACGAGCTGGGCAACGGACGCCTCGTGCTCCTGCACGATCCCGACGGCAACCCGGCCTGGGAGGGCACCTTCCGCTGCGTCACCTACGCGCGGGCCCTCGTGGAGCCGGAGATGGCGCTCGACCCACTGCTGGCCGAGGTGGGCTGGTCCTGGCTTACCGACGCGCTCGACCGGCGCCGCGCGGACCATGCCGCCCCGAGCGGCACCGTCACCGCCGTGTCGTCGAAGTCGTTCGGCTCGATGGCGGAGGACCCGGACAAGGCGGAGGTGGAGATCCGGGCGTCCTGGACGCCGCTGCTGACGGACGGTTCGGGCATCCTGGCCCACGTCCAGGCCTGGGAGGACCTGCTCTGCATGGTCGCCGGGCTCCCCTTGCTGCCCGACGGGGTCGTCGCTATCCCGCGGCACCGGCCCGGCTCACGGCGCCGATGAGCGCGACGACCACGGACGCCCCGGGCGTCGGCGACCCCGGGGACCAGTCCGAGGACGCGGTCGCGGCCGAGCCGGTGACGGTGCCGGCCGACGGCGTCCCCGACGTGGTGCGCACGCGCGAGGACCTCGACGAGGCGACGCGCGCCCTGGCGTCCGGCACCGGCCCGCTGGCGGTCGACACCGAACGCGCGCAGGGCTTCCGCTACACCGCGAAGGCGTACCTGATCCAGCTCCGCCGGGCGGGCGCCGGCACCGTCCTGGTCGACCCGACCGCCTTCGAGGAAGGCGCAGTCCGCGCAGACTTGTCCGAGCTGGGGCGGGCGGTTGCGGACGCGGAGTGGATCATCCACGCCGCTAGCCAGGACCTGCCCTGCCTCGCCGAGGTCGGCCTGGTGCCCCGGCGGCTGTTCGACACCGAGCTCGCCGGACGCCTCCTCGGCCTGCCGCGCGTGTCGCTCGGCGCGCTGACCGAGCGGGCGCTGGGCAAGTCGCTGGCCAAGGAGCACTCGGCGGCCGACTGGTCCAAGCGACCGCTGCCGCTGGGCTGGCTGTCGTACGCCGCCCTGGACGTGGAACTGCTCGTCGAGTTGCGCGCGTGGGAGACCGACCAGATGGACGCCGCCGGAAAGGCCGACTGGGCGGCTCAGGAGTTCGCGCACCTCGCCGAACACGCCGCCGACCCGGTCCTACGTCGCGCCGAACCCTGGCGCCGGACGGCGGGCGTCCACGACGTCCGGACGCCGCGCGGCCTGGCCGTCGTCCGCGAGCTGTGGCTGACCCGAGACGACATCGCCGCCCGCCTCGACAAGGCTCCCGGCCGGGTGCTGGGCGACCGGGCGATCAGCGAGCTGGCGATCAAGGCCGAGGCCGCGGCGTCCCCCGTGCTGGGACGCGAGGGCCTGCGGGCGGTCAGCGGCTTCTCGTGGCGGCAGGCGTCCCGCTTCGAGGCCGAGTGGCTGGCCGCGCTCGAACGCGCCGCTGCGCTGCCCCGCACCGACTTGCCGGTGACCCGCCCCCCGCTCGCGGGGCCGCCCGCCCCGCGGCAATGGGGGCGTCGATTCCCCGAGGCCTTCGCCCGCTGGGAGCGCGTCCGGCCCGCCACCGTGGCCCTGGCCGAGGAGCTCAACCTTCCCGTCGAGAACTTGATCGGGCCCGAGGCCGTGCGCCGGCTGGCCTGGGAGCCGCCCGCTGAGATCAGCACCGAGGCCGTGGACGCCGCCCTGGCCGCCTCCGGCGCGCGGGCCTGGCAGCGCGACCTGGTCGTGCCGGTCGTCACTCCCCTGCTACCCGCCCCCGAGTAAGCCTCGGCGTCAGGCGGGCCGTCGCTCCTGGTCGACGCGCGGTTCGGTGGGCTCGTCGACCACGGCGCACTCCAGCGACAGCTCCACCACGGTGCGGGCCACGTCCTGGCCGGTGAGGCCACACGAGGCCAGCACCTCGGCGCGCGACGCCTGCGCGTGGAACGCCTGCGGCAGGCCCAGCGGACGCACCGGCGTCCACACTCCGGCCTGGCCGCACTCCAGCGCGAGCCGGGCGCCGAGGCCGCCGCTGACGCCGCCGTCCTCCAGCGTGACCACCAAGTCGAAATCACGGCAGGCCTCGACCAGGTCGGCGCTGACGGGCAGCGCCCAGACCGGGTCGACCACTGCGGCCGGGATGCCCTGGCGGGCCATGCGCGCGGCCGCGTCGACGGCGGTGTGCGCGAACTCGCCGTACCCCACGAGCAGCACGCGCGCCCCCTGCGGCCAGGCCAGGACGTCGACGTCGCCGAGACGGCTCACGGCAGCCAGGGGCTCGGGCAGCGCGTCGCGGGAGTAGCGGATCACCGACGGCGCGTCGCCGATCGACACCGCCCGGCGCAGGGCCTCGGCCAGCCGCGGCTCGTCGCGCGGCGCGGCCAGGTGGACGCCGGGCACCAGGCCCAGCAGCGAGGTGTCCCACATGCCGTGGTGGCTGGCACCGTCGGGGCCGGTCACGCCGGCCCGGTCGAGCACGAACGTGACGCCGTGGCGGTGCAGCGCGACGTCCATCAACACCTGGTCGAAGGCGCGGTTGAGGAAGGTGGCGTACAGGGCGACCACCGGGTGCAGCCCGCCGAGGGCCAGGCCGGCGGCGGACGTCACGGCGTGCTGCTCGGCGATGCCCACGTCGAAGACCCGGTCGGGGAACTCGGACGCCAACCGGTCCAGCCCCGTGGGGTGCAGCATCGCGGCGGTGATGCCGACGACGGCGGCATCGTCGCGGGCGATGGAGACGATCTCGTCGCGGAACGCGTCCGTCCAGGTGCGCTTGGGGTTGGCGGTCAGCGGCTCGCCGGTCTCGGCGTCGATGAGCCCCACCGCGTGGAACCGGTCGGCCTCGTGCTCCTCGGCCGCCCGGAACCCCTTTCCCTTCACGGTGAGGCAGTGCACGATCACCGGGCCGTCGAAGTTCTTGGCCGACTCCAGCGCCCGCTCGAGCATGCCGATGTCGTGGCCGTCGATGGGCCCCACGTACTTCAACCCGAGGTCGGAGAACAGCCCCTGGGGGGCCAGCACGTCCTTCACCCCGGTCTTGAAGCCGTGCATGAGGTCGTACAGCGGCCCGCCGATGACCGGCGTCGAGCGCACCGTGTCGCGGATCGCGCGCAGGGTCTCCTCGTAGCGGCGGTCGGTGCGCAGCGACGACAGGTGCGTGGCGATGCCCCCGACGGTCGGGGTGTACGAGCGGCCGTTGTCGTTGACGACGATGACCAGCTTGAGGCCCTGCTGGACGGCGATGTTGTTCATGGCCTCCCACGCCATGCCGCCGGTGAGGGCGCCGTCGCCGATCACGGCGACGACCGTGCGGTCCTCTCCGCGGAGGCGGAAGGCCTTCGCCAGCCCCTCGGCCCAGGACAGCGACGTGGTGGCGTGGGAGTTCTCCACCCAGTCGTGCGCCGACTCCTCGCGCGACGGGTAACCCGACAGGCCGCCCTGCTGGCGCAGGCGCGGGAAGCCGCGCTGCCGGCCGGTGAGCACCTTGTGCACGTAGCTCTGGTGCCCGGTGTCGAAGATGATCGGGTCGTGTGGGGAATCGAAGACGCGGTGCAGCGCGATCGTGAGCTCGACGACCCCCAGGTTGGGCCCGAGGTGGCCCCCGGTGCGGCTCACGTGGTGGATCAGGAAGGCGCGGATCTCCTCGGCCAGGGAGTCGAGCTGCGCCGCGCTCAGCGCGCGGAGGTCACGCGGGCCCTTGACCCCCTCGAGAAGCGACATGGATCGAGTCTAGGTCACAGCTTGCGGATGAACACCTTGCCGCGCAGCGCCTCCTCCACCAGCGCGATCTCACGCCTGCGCCGGCGCAGAGCGGCCTCCTGGTCGTGCCAGGCGCAGGTGGCGGCCTCGATCACCTCGGGCGTGACGTACTCCCCCAGGCTCGCCCGGACGCTGCCGAGCCCCTCCCGGCAGGCGGTCAGCTGCGACTCGACATGCTCGGCCGCGAACCGCGCCAGCACGACCGGGTGGCGGCGCAGCACCGGGTAGCCGCGGTACTCCGGCGGCGAGCAGTCGAGCAGGTACGCCGTGGCGGTGGCCTCCCAGTCGGGCGTGTGCGGCGTGCGGACGGACTCGGGCCACCCTGGCGGCGTGTACAGCGCCGTGTTCTCGGGGAACCGGACCCGGCCGGCGGGGCGGCGTCCGGGCTCCGCCGCCGGACGGCCGAACCCGTGCGCCCTCGCGGGCGTCCAACTCATCGCGGTCATGGCGACCCCCCGGTTCCTCGGCTGTGGCAATCTCGAACGTGTGTTCGATTCTAGGACGCCGCCACCCGAAGATCAAGCCCCCGGCCACCAGACCGAGACGGCCAGCCCCGCCACGACGAGGAGCGCCCCGACGCCGACGGCCCACGGACGCCACCGCGGCCGGACCGGACCGCTCAGCGTGATCAGCCCCGCCAGCGCGGGGGACAGCAGGCCGCCGACGACCAGCGCGGGCACCGGCAGCAACAGACTCCACACGGGCGTGCCTACGGCGACGGCGCTCAGGACGGCCCACCACTCCCAGCCCAGCCGCATCACCCAGGCGGTCAGCGCCCAGCCGGCGATGCCGCCGACCATGGCGCCGACGACCAGCCAGCCGATGCGGCACGACACGTCTTCGCCGTCGCCGCACACCAGCGCGCCGAACGGCGCCCAGCCCGCCCAGACCAGGCCGCCGATCACCGCGCCGACGAGCGCGGCGAGGTAGGAATAGGCGATCCGGGAGCCCCCCGTGGGGGACTCCCGGACCCTGAGCCTGATCGCCTCGTCCATCGCGGACGACGATACCCGGCTACTGCTTCAGCAGGCTCCGCAGCACGTACTGCATGATGCCGCCGTTGCGGTAGTAGTCGGCCTCCCCGGGGGTGTCGATGCGCAACAGCGCGTCGAACTCGACGGTGCGGCCGTCCTCGCCCTTCGCCACCACCGCCACGGTCTTGGGCGTGGTGCCCTCGTTGAGCTTCGTGACGCCGGAGATGGCGAACACCTCGGTGCCGTCCAGGCCCAGGCTGTCGGCCGTCTGGCCCTCGGGGAACTGCAGCGGGAGGACGCCCATGCCGATCAGGTTCGAGCGGTGGATGCGCTCGTAGCTCTCGGCGATGACGGCCTTGACGCCCAGCAGCGACGTGCCCTTGGCCGCCCAGTCGCGCGAGCTGCCCGAGCCGTACTCCTTGCCGGCCAGCACGACCAGCGGAATGCCGGCGTCCTGGTAGTTCATCGACGCGTCGTAGACGAACGACACGGGGGCGTCCGGCTGGGTGAAGTCGCGGGTGTAGCCGCCCTCGGTGCCGGGGGCCACCTGGTTGCGTAGGCGGATGTTGGCGAACGTGCCCCGGATCATCACCTCGTGGTTGCCGCGGCGGCTGCCGTAGCTGTTGAAGTCCTTGCGCTCCACGCCGTGCTCGGTGAGGTACTTGCCGGCCGGCGTGTCCGCCTTGATGTTGCCCGCGGGGCTGATGTGGTCGGTGGTCACCGAATCACCCAGTTTGAGCAGGACGCGCGCGCCCTCGATGTCGGTGACCGGCTGCGGCTCGTCCGGCATGCCGTCGAAGTAGGGCGCCTTGCGCACGTAGGTGGAGTCGGCGTCCCACTCGAAGATCTGCCCGGCCGGGGTCGGCAGGGTGCGCCAGCGCTCGTCGCCGGCGAACACGTCGGCGTACCGCTTGCTGAACATCTCGGCGCTGATCGACGACCCGACCACCTGCTCGATCTCCTGGGTGGTGGGCCAGATGTCGGCCATGAAGACGTCCTGGCCGTCGGCGTCCTGGCCCAGGGGCTCGGTGGCCAGGTCGATGTCCATGGTGCCGGCCAGCGCGTACACGATGACCAGCGGCGGTGAGGCGAGGTAGTTCATCTTCACGTCGGGGCTGATACGTCCCTCGAAGTTGCGGTTGCCGGACAGCACCGCCGTGACCGCCAGGTCGTGCTCGTTGATCGCGCGGCTCACCTCGGGGATCAGCGGGCCGGTGTTGCCGATGCACGTGGTGCACCCGTAGCCGACCGTGTTGAAGCCCAGCTGGTCGAGGTAGGTCTGCAGGCCGGACTTCTCGTAGTAGTCGGTGACGACCTTCGAGCCCGGAGCCAGCGTGGTCTTCACCCACGGCTTCGGCTTGAGCCCCCGTTCGGCGGCCTTCTTGGCCACGAGCGCGGCGCCCAGCATGACCGACGGGTTGGACGTGTTGGTGCACGACGTGATCGCCGCCACCGTGACGGCGCCGTGGTCGAGGTCGAACGAACGGCCGTCCGCCAGCGTGATGGGGACCTTGCGGGACGGACGCCCCGGCGTGGCCTGGGCGCCGTGCCCGGCCGGCGCCGGGGAGTCGTCGACGGCGTTCGGGTCGTGCGTCACGGCGTCCGAGCCGGGGTAGGTCTCGGCGACCGCCTCGTCGTAGCCGGTCAGCACCTCGGGCTCGGGGTCGCCCGCGTAGCTGGGCAGCACCTCGCGGAACGCCGCCTTGGACTCGCTCAGCAGCACGCGGTCCTGCGGGCGCTTCGGCCCGGCGATGCTCGGGACGACGGTGGACAGGTCGAGTTGGATGTACTCGGAGTAGCGGGGCTCTGCGGCCGGGTCGTGCCACAGCCCCTGCAGCCGGCAGTAGGCCTCGACGAGCTCGATCTGCTCCTCGGGGCGGCCGGTGAGGCGCAGGTAGTCGGTGGTCTTCTCGTCGACGGGGAAGATCGCGATCGTCGAGCCGTATTCGGGGCTCATGTTGCCGATCGTGGCGCGGTTGGCCAGCGGCACCTCGGACACGCCGGGCCCGTAGAACTCGACGAACTTGCCGACGACCTTGTGCTTCCGCAGCATCTCGGTGATCGTGAGCACCAGGTCGGTGGCGGTGACGCCGTCGCCCAGCTTGCCGGACAGCTTGAAGCCGACCACGCGCGGGATGAGCATGCTGACCGGCTGACCGAGCATGGCCGCCTCGGCCTCGATGCCGCCCACGCCCCAGCCGACGACGCCCAGGCCGTTGACCATCGTGGTGTGGCTGTCGGTGCCGACGCAGGTGTCCGGGTAGGCCTGCAGCACCCCGTCGACCACGCGCGGGAACACGACGCGGGCCAGGTTCTCGATGTTGACCTGGTGGACGATGCCGGTGCCGGGCGGGACGACCTTGAAGTCGTCGAACGCCGTCTGGCCCCAGCGCAGGAACTGGTAGCGCTCGCGGTTGCGCTCGTACTCGACCTCCATGTTGAGCTCGAGGGCGTCGGCGGTGCCGAAGAAGTCTGCGATGACGGAGTGGTCGATGACCATCTCGGCCGGCGACAGCGGGTTCACCTTGGCCGGGTCGCCGCCCAGCTCGGCGATGGCCTCGCGCATGGTGGCCAGGTCGACGACGCAGGGGACTCCGGTGAAGTCCTGCATGATGACGCGGGCCGGGGTGAACTGAATCTCCTGCGACGGCTCGGAGTCGGCGACCCAGGCACCCAGCGCGCGAATCTGGTCGGCGGTGATGTTAGCGCCGTCCTCGGTGCGAAGCAGGTTCTCCAGCAGCACCTTGAGGCTGAACGGCAGGGTGTCGGACCCCTCGACGGCGTCGACGCGGAAGATCTGGTACTGCTCTCCACCGGACTCCAGCGTGTCCTGGGCCCCGAAACTGTTGACGCTCATGCGCTGTGCCACTCCTGTTCGACGTTGACGGGCAGATTTATCTCGACATCGAGATACTACCGTGGTCGGAACCGGTTGTCTGCCGGTTTCCCGAAGTTCGTGCCCGATCAGTCTATGCCTCGGACGGCTCGCAGACGGCGACGCATTCGACATGATGGGTCATCCCGAACAGGTCGAACGCGCGCAGCGAGACCAGCCGGTAGCCCAGCCCGGACGCCGTGGCGAGGTCGCGCGCCAGCGCTGCCGGGTCGCACGCCACGTAGGCGATCCGCCGCGGACGCCGCGCCGCGACCTGTTCGACCACCGCCCGCCCGGCGCCCGCGCGCGGCGGGTCGAGGACGACCAGGTCCACCGACGGGCCCAGGCGCCGCAGCACGCGGTCCACCGAACCCGCCAGGAACCGCGCCCCCGGCACGTTGCCGCGGGCCAGCGCGACCGCCGCGCGTCCGCCCTCGACGCCCGTCACCCGAAGGCCCGCCTCGGTGAGCGCCCCCGCGAACAGGCCCACGCCGCAGTAGAGGTCCCAGGCGCTCTCCCCCGGCCTCGGCTGCAGGCCGGCCAGCACGGCCTCGGTCAGCGCGTCGGGGGCCGCCGGGTGCGCCTGCCAGAAGTCGTCGGCGCCCACGGACCACACCCGGCCGGCGGCCGACTCGCTGACCACGGCGTCCGAGCCCGGCTCGACCCACACGGGGCCCTCGCGGCCGGCCACGCCGATGGCGGTCTGCGCGTGCTCGGTGAGGGACGCGGGTGGCTCGGCCAGGCCAGGCACCGCGATGCGACACCCGCCGGGCGGAAGCGGCACCACGTCGGTGGATCGGTGCGCCCGCAAGCCCCAGGACCCGTCGTCGGCGCGGTGATAGCGCATGCGCCGGCGCCAGGCCAGCGCGTCGGCGTCGAACGCCTCCACGCGGCCGTCCCAGTCGATGCCGGCCAGCCGGCGCAGTTGCTCCGCGACCACCTGGCGCTTCAGCTCGCGCTGATGCGCGGGGTCGACGTGCTGAAAGTCGCAGCCGCCGCAGCGCGCGGCGACCGGGCAGGGCGGCGCGACGCGGTGGGGGCTGGGCTCGAGCACCGTCACGGCGTCCGCGCGCGCGAACCGGCCGCTGACGCCGGTGACCTTCAGCCGGACCAGCTCACCCTCGAGCGCGTGCCGGACGAAGAACACGCGTCCGTCGACGCGGGCCACCCAGTGACCTCCGTGCGCCACGGGCCCGACCCGCACCGCGTCCAGCGTCGCGCCGACCTCGACCACGCCCGGCTCAGTCGTCAACGTGCGCCCCGGAGTGGACCCTCCCGGTGCCCGGACGACGCCACGCCGCCTGGTCGCTGCGCACGGCCCGCTCGATCGCGTATCTCGACGATGCGATCTGGTAGGGCACCGCGGTCGTGATCACGCCCGGCATGAAGGCCAGGCGCGTCTTGATCAGCAGCGTGGTCTGGTTGTGCAGGATGCGCTCCCACCAGTGGCCCACGACGAGTTCGGGGACGAAGACCATCACGACGTCGCGCGGGCTGCCGGAGCGCAGCCCCTTCACGTAGGTGAGGAACGGGCCGACCACCTCGCGGTAGGGAGACGCGATCACCTTGAGCGTGAGGCCCACGTTCAACTCTTCCCACTCGTCGCGGATGAGCTGGACCTGCTCCTCATCGGCGGCGACGATGACCGCCTCGACCGAGTTGGCCCGGCTGGCCTTGGCGAAGTTGAGGGCGCGCAGCGCGGGCTTGTTCAACTCGGTCACCAGCACGACAGCGCGGACGCGGCTGGGCAGCATGCGTGTCTCGGACGGGTCGAGGGCGGTCTCGCGGGCGACCTTGGCGTAGTGGTTGCTGATGCCCCGCATCAGCAGGAACAGCACCGCCATGGCGATGATCGCGAGGTAGGCGCCGTAGAGCAGCTTGGAGGCCAGCACGATGATCAAGACGACGCCGGTGCAGACGAGACCGACGGCGTTGATGGCGCGCGAGCGCTGCATGTGCGCGCGCAGCTTGGGGTCGGTCTCGGCGCGCAGGTGCCGCGTCCAGTGGCGGAGCATGCCGAGCTGGCTGACCGTGAACGAGACGAACACCCCGACCACGTAGAGCTGGATCAGTGCGGTCACGCTGGCGTTGAACGTCAGCACCAAGCCGACGGCGGCGGCCGCCAGCAGGATGATGCCGTTGCTGTAGGCGAGCCGGTCCCCGCGCGTGTAGAGGGCCTTCGGCAGGAACCCGTCGCGGGCCAGGATCGACCCCAGCACCGGGAAGCCGTTGAACGCCGTGTTGGCGGCCAGGAACAAGATGATCATCGTCATCGCGATGACGAACACGAAGCCCAGCGGGAACGTGTCGAACACCGTGGCCGCCAACTGCCCCATCACGGTCTCGGTGTGCTCGGTGACCCGGACGCCGCCCTCGGTGAAGTAGACGCCCGCCTGTTCGTCGACCATCTTGGCGCCGGTCAGGTTGGCCAGCAGGATGATGCCGCCGAGCATGCTGATCGCGATCGTGCCGAGCAGGGCCAAGGTGGTGGCCGCGTTGCGGCTCTTGGGCTCGCGGAAGGCCGGGACGCCGTTGCTGATCGCCTCGACGCCGGTCAGCGCCGCGCACCCCGACGAGAACGACCGAGCCAGCAAGGCCACCAGCGCGAATCCCGACAGGGTGCTGTAGAACGCGTCGCCGACGACGTCATAGGACGCGGTGGGCGCCTTCAGGGGCTCGCCCATCACGAGGATGCGGAACAGGCCGAACCCCGTCATGCCCAGCACCCCCAGCATGAAGCCGTAGGTCGGGAAGGCGAAGAACGTGCCCGACTCGCGCACGCCGCGCAGGTTCATGCCCATCAGCACGATGATGATCACCGCCGCGACGGGGCCCTCATAGCCGATGAACTGCGGGAAGATCGCCTTCGCGTTCTGGACGCCGGAGCTCACGGACACCGCGACCGTGAGCACGTAGTCCACGAGCAGCGCGCTGGCCACGGTGAGGCCAGCCGAACGGCCCAGGTTGACGTTCGCCACCTCGTAGTCGCCGCCGCCCGAGGGGTAGGCGTGCACCGTCTGGCGGTAGGACAGCACCACGACGGCCATCACGAAGGCGACCGCGAGGGCCACCTGCCAGCTGAAGGCGAACCCCGCCAGGCCGGCGAGGCTGAGGGTGAGCAGGATCTCGTCGGGGGCGTAGGCGACGGACGACAAGGCGTCCGAGGCGAACACCGGCAGCGCGATGCGTTTGGGCAGCAGCGTGTCCCCCAGCTGGGCGCTCGCGAGTTTTCGGCCCACGAGCAGGCGCTTGACGGTGTCCCCGAGGTTCACGGGGCTACACTCTAGACCTGTCGCGGCGCGTGGCCGCGGTCACCTCATCATCGCTTGTCGACCGGAAGGCGGGCGCGTGCACATCGTCATCATGGGGTGCGGACGGGTGGGTGCGTCGCTGGCCCGGGCGCTCGAACGCCGTGGCCATTCGGTCGCCGTCATCGACCTCAACGCGGACGCCTTCCGGCGCCTCGGCCCCGACTTCCACGGCCGAACGGTCAAGGGCGTCGGGTTCGACAAGAAGGTGCTCGTGGCCGCCGGCATCAAGCAGGCCGACGGCTTCGCGGCGGTGTCCAGCGGCGACAACTCCAACATCCTGGCCGCGCGCGTCGTCCGCGAGACCTATGGCATCCACAACGTCGTCGCCCGCATCTACGACCAGGGCCGCGCCGAGGTGTACGAACGCCTGGGCATCCCGTCCGTAGCCACGGTGCGCTGGGCGTCCGACCAGGTGCTGCGCCGCCTGCTGCCCGAGGGCTCCGAGCCCCAGTGGCGCGACGCGTCCGGCTCGGTCCGGCTGGTTCAGATCGACCCCCACGACAGCTGGGTCGGCACGCGGCTGCCGGCGATCGAGGACGCCATCCGCGCCAAGATCCCGTTCGTCACCCGGTTCGGCACGGGCATCATTCCTGACGGCGACACGATCCTCCAGGACGGCGACCTGCTGTACGTGGCGCTCGTGAACGCCGACGTGTCCCGCGTCGAGACCGTGCTGGCCACGCCGCCCGCGAAGCACTGAGAGGACCACCATGCGTGTCGCCATCGCCGGGGCCGGCAACGTCGGCCGTTCCATCGCCAGGGAGTTGCTGGCCAACGACCACAAGGTGCTCCTGATCGACCGCGACCCCAACGCCATCAAGCCCGACAGCGTCCCCGGCGCCGACTGGCTGCTCGCGGACGCCTGCGAGGTCGACTCGCTCGAGGAGGCCCGCATCGAGACCTGCGACGTGGCCATCGCGGCCACCGGCGACGACAAGGCCAACCTCGTGCACAGCCTGCTGGCCAAGACCGAGTTCGCGGTGCCGCGGACGGTCGCCCGCGTCAACCACCCGAGCAACGAGTGGATGTTCGACGACGTGTGGGGCGTCGACGTGGCCGTCTCCACCCCGCGCCTGATGTGCGCCCTGGTCGAGGAGGCCGTCACGGTCGGCGACCTCGTCCGGCTGTTCAGCTTCCGCGGCGGCAAGTCCAACCTCGTGGAGATGACGCTGCCGTACGAGAGCCCCTGCGTCGGACGCCGCGTCGCCGACCTGCGCTGCCCCGGCGACGCTGTGCTGGTCGCCATCATCCGCGACGGCCAGGCCAGCCCGCCCGAGCCCGACGGGGCCGTCGAGGGCGGCGACGAGTTGCTGTTCGTGGTGAACCCCGAGCACGAGATGGAGCTGGCCCAATACCTGGCCCCCGGCGTCCATCGAGAGCGCGCCGACGGCGAGGACGACGTCGACTGACTCCCCCGGTCGGCGCCGGCGTCGGGCTACAGCAGTTCGTAGCGCGGGTTGTAGATGCGCCGGGTGCCGTCGGCCACGGAGATGCGGCCCTCCACCTTGAGTTCGCGGCCCGGCTCGATGCCCGGGATGTCGTGGCGTCCCATCCAGATCAGCGTGACGCGCCCGGTGCCGTCGGCGAGGTCGGCCTCCAGCCACGGCGTGGTGCGGCGGGGGCGGATGGCAAGCACGTCGATCGTGCCGCGCAGGGTGACCTGCGCCCGGTCCGGCGCCGCGCCGATCTCGTCGCAGCCCGCCGCCGCCGCGCGTTCGTGGCGGTCGGCGGACGTCAGCTCCTCGTTGGAGCGGGTCAGTGAGCGCAGTCGATCCCAGAGCGACATGACGACACGCTAGCCCTGGACGCTGCCCTCGGGAAGCGACAGATGGATCAGCTCTCCCGGGACGCGGGGGGTCTCGTCGCGGTGCACCACGAGGTTGCGGAAGAACTCGCAGAACACGTCCGCCGGCTCGGCCTCGCCCTCGACCATGGCCGCCTGCCCCAGCAGGGTGCCCCGAAGCACCCACCGCGGGCCCTCGACCAACCAGGTGCGCGACACGTGGAACAGTTGCTCGCCCTCGGGGCCCTCCAGCGGCATCACGCGGCGGACCTCGGGCCCGAACGGCCCCTTGCCCACCTCGGCGCTGCCGCCGCCCTCGGACGCCTCCTCCGACAGCTCTTCGCGCAACTCGGCGGCCAGGCCGCCGCTGCGGGGCGCGGCGAACAACGCTAGTTCGAGCCCGGAGTTGCCGTACGAGGCCAGCAACGCGTACACCACCCCCGAGCCCGCGTCGCCGCGTGCCTGAAGGTTGAGGCCGGCGAACGGGGTGATGATCAGCGGGCCGAAGGCCAGGCGCTCGATGCCGCGCTTGCGCAGGGATTCGACGTCGGCGTCCAGGTCGACCTCGGAGTGGTCGAACGGGCCCGACTCGCGCACGTCGCTCGGCTCGTCCTCGTCGTCGCCAGCGGTGTCGGTCTCGTCGGGATCGGTCTCGTCGCCGTCGGCCTCGTGGTCCTGCGGTTCGTCCGGCGACGAAGCGACTTCGGCGGCCTCACCGGTCTCGTCGAGGTCGGCGTCGGCTGTGTCGACGACCGCCGGCTTCACCTCGGCCTCGGCCTTGCGCGCTTTGCGCCCAAAGATCACTCGTCCACTCCCTCCGTCAGTGAGTCGGGCCCGGCCGGTGCCGCGGCCGGTGGCGGGGAGTTCGTCCTCTCGACGAACCGGGCCGACCCAACGGGTTGGAAGACTAGCTGTGCGATCAAGGCGCGGCCCGTGAGTATCACCCTGCGGCGATCGTGCGGCGCGCCGTCACGCCTCGGCGTTCTCCGCCCGGGCTTGCGCGATCGCCGCTGCGCACCGCGCCGGGCTGCGGCTCGAGAAGAGCCAGTACGGGTGGGGGTCTGCCGCGTCGACGACGTCCATGACCACGGACTCCGCCAGCCACGTGCGCTGGACGACGAACGCGCGGGTGTCGGCACCGACGCCCAGTCGCTCGCGGGTGGCGGCGGCGTCCAGCACGCGCACCTCACCGACGTAGGGCCACTCCAGCAGGGCGGGCCCCACCCGGACGCCGGCAGCGTCCACCCGCACCTCGGTGCTGCCGAACCAGCCGACCAGCGCGGTCACGCCGGCGGTGGCCACGAGGCCGGCGAACACCGCCACCAGGGGCCCGAGGTAGAAGCCGACGGCGGTCACCGTGGAGACACCGACGACGAAGCCGATGACCCAGTACGACAGGGGCGCCGTGAGCCTCTCGGAGTAGACGAGCATGGGCGTCAACCTACCTTCCGCCGACGCGCAGCCCCTAAGCTGGCCACGAGTGCGGCCGGACGGTCGCCGGACGAGGCAGGATGGTCGTGAACTTCTCCAACAAGCTCCTGTGGGCCCTGTACTCAGCGATCGTGACCGCGGTGGGCGCGCTGGCGAGCAAGAAGGCCGTCGACGGCGCCTGGCAGTTCGTCACCGGCGACGAGCCCCCGGAGCCCAACGATCCGGCCACCCCCACGTCCGAGGCCGTCGCGTGGGTGCTGGCCGTCACCTTGGGCGTCGGCCTGTCGTCGGTGCTGCTCAACCGGTTCGCGGCGCGGCGCTGGCAGAAGTTCACCGGCGAGCCCAGCCCGGTGCGGCAGGTCAATCTGCGCTTCTGAGCCTCACGAGACGCCGGTTTGCCCGCGGCCCTCACCCCCGCATAGTCGGTCGGGCGGGGCGGTCGGTCAGCCGGCGCAGTCGACGCAGTAGAACTGCCCGTTTTTCTCGGCAGCCACTTGGCTGCGGTGCTTCACCAGGAAGCAGGATGCGCACGTGAACTCGTCGGCCTGCCTCGGCAGGACGCGGACCGTGAGCTCCTCGTGGGACAGGTCGGCGCCGGGCAGCTCGAACGTCTCCGCGGCCTCGACCTCGTCCTCGTCGACCTTGCCGGAGTTCTTGTCGTTGCGGCGCGTCTTGAGTTCCTCGAGGCTGTCCTCGTTCTCCTCGTCGCTCTTGCGCGGGGCGTCGTAGTCGGTGGCCATGGTGCCTTCCTGTCGGGATGACGGCCCGAAGAGTATCGCATCGCCGTCCGCCGGACGCACTTCTATCACACCGGTCAAGACCCCCTGTGGACGCCGTGTGGTGGCGCCTCGGGCGCGTGGGCGACCGCGCGGTTGCCCGAAGCGGTAGGTTACGTCCAACACCGCGACCTGTGGAGAAGAAGACAAGGCCATGCGCACCGCCCGGCCACTGGGCATCACCCCCGATGGGGCGTTCCTCCTCGTGGCCACCGACGACGGCGAGGAACTCCGCGTCCCCGCCGACGAACGGCTCAGGGCGGCCCTGAGGGGGGATCGCGCCCGGCTCGGCCAACTGGAGATCGACATGGACAGCACGCTCCGACCACGAGACATCCAGGCGCGCATCCGTGCGGGCGAGTCCCCCGAGGATGTCGCGCGCGCCGCGGGTGTGCCGGTGGAACGCATCGACGCCTTCGCCGCCCCCGTGATCGCCGAGCGCGACCACGTCGCCGGCCTGGCGCAAACCCACCCCGTCCGGCGGCGCGGCGAGACCACCTCGCACCGCACGTTGCGTAACGCGGTGGCCGACGCCCTCACGGGCCGCGGCATCGACCCCGACACCGTGACCTGGGACGCCTGGAAGATCGAGGATCGCCGCTGGCGCGTCCGGGTCGGCTACCTCTCCGGAACGGCCTCCCACGAGGCGCTGTTCGTCTTCGACCAGGGCGGGCGGTTCTCCACCGCGGCCAACGACGACGCCCATTGGCTCATCGGCGACGGCGGCCCGGCCCACGGCCCGCAGCCGGGGCGGCGGCACCCGACGCGTCCGCACGAGGAACACCTGCTGGGCTCCGACGACGAGTTGGCCCTCGTCCGGGCCGTCCAGTCCCCCGCCGCGTCGGCGGACGCGCTGCCCGAGCCCGAATCCGGGCCGGCCCCCTCAGAGCACGACGACGACACCGAGGACGCCTACCGCGAGGGCGAACTGGCCGAGGTGGACGGGGTGTACGAGATCGTCCCCGTGTCCGACATGGACGTGCTCTACGACATGCTGTCCAGCTTCGATGAGGACTCCGTGAAGATCTACGCCGGCCTCATCGACCCCCGCCAGGACGCCGCTCCCCCGGCGCCGCTGGCCGGCCCCGAGGCGAACGAGCCCGTGGTGATCGAGCAGGTCAGCGACGTCGTTGACCCCGACTCGGACGAGCCCGCCGCCCCGGCCCCGGTCGACCGCCCGGCGCAGCCCGAGCAACTCTCCCTCATCGACGACGCCGACGTGCCCGGCGAGCCGGCCGCCCCCCCGGCCAAGCGCCAACCCCGCAAGCGGCGCGCGTCGGTGCCCAGCTGGGACGAGATCATGTTCGGGGCGCCGCGCACCGAGGAGTGACCGGCGGGCTCAGGCCCCTTCGAAGGGCAGGGGCTCGGGGAACAGGTCCACCGCGGCCACGGCCGACGGGACGCCGCGTCGGTGATGGCGGCGGCACAACACCTCGTACGAGACCCGCCCCGCGGCGGCAACATCGGTGTCGCCCACGGCGATCTGCTCCCCCTCGGTGACCATCGCCCCGTCGCGCAGTCGTGCGTTGTGCGTCGCAGGACGCCCGCACCAGCAGCGGGGGCGCGCCGGGAGCATCTCGATGCGGTCGGCGAGTTCGACCAGCCGGGCCGAGCCGGGGAACAGCTCGGTGCGGAAGTCGGTCAGGATGCCGAAGCAGGTGACGTCGATGCCCAGATCGTCCACCAGCCGGGCCAAGTCGTCCACCTGCGCGGGCGTGTAGAACTGGGCCTCGTCGCAGACCAGGTGGTCGACGCGGCGTCCCTGGGTCAACTCGCCGGTCACGAACGCCCAGAAGTCGAAGGCGGGCGTCACCTCGACGGCGCTCGCCGACAGGCCGATGCGCGAGGAGATGGTGGCGGCGCCGCCGCGGTCGAAGCAGGTGAACCGCAACCCGCGGCGTCCGGCGGTGGCCTCGGTGTAGTCCACCTGCAGCGCCAGCGTGGACTTGCCGCAGTCCATGGGGCCGGTGAAGTAGACGAGTTCGGCCATCAGGCCACCAGCACCGGCACGCGCATCTCGGCGTCCGTCAAAGAGCCGTGCATGCCCACGAGGCCGAACTCGTTCGGCTGGGTGCGCGTCATGACGGCCCAGTCGTCGCGCAGGACGACCAGGACGTCGCCGATGCGGCTGGCCGTCCGGGCGTCAGTGGGCCCGAACCAGCCCGCCTCCAGCGCCTCGGCGCGCGTCGTCACCCATGCGCGCTCCCCCAGGTGGCCCGCCCAGCGCCGCGCCACGGCGGCCACGTCGCGCGGCTCGGCGTACAGCTGCCGGAACCGGCCCTCGCCGGCCAGCAGCGTGACGTCGGCTGTGAGGCCCGGGACGTCCTCGGCGACCACCCGGTGGTCGGCGGGCACGTCGATCATGCCGTGGTCGCCGGTCACGAGCAGCCGCGTGTCGGCCGGCAAGGCGTCGCGCAGCGTGCGCACCAGGTCGTCGACGACCCCCAACGCCGAGCGCCACGCGTCGCTGCGCCAACCCGCGGCGTGGCCCGTGTGGTCGAGGGAGCGCTCGTAGAGGTACACCAGCGACCGGCTGCCGGACGCCGCGGCGTCCACGGTCCAGCCGATGCGAGCGGCGTGGTCGCGCTCGTCGGGCACCGGGTGGAACCGGGCCCCGCGCAGCGCCGCCTCGGTCAGCCCGCTGCCCTGGAACCGCGCCGGGCTCACGGACGTCACGTGCACCCCCGACTTGGCGAGGCGTTCGAACGCCGTGAGGCGCGGCTGGACGTCCAGGGCCGACAGCCCGTCCTCCCAGGCGAGGGCGTTGAGCAGGCCGCCCGAGACGGGGTTGCGGAACGAGTAGCCGACGATGCCGTGCTGGCCCGGGGCCAGGCCGGTGCCCAGGCACGAGATGCTCGTGGCGGTCGTGCTCGGGGCGCCGCTGGTCACGGTGCTGCTGTGCTGGTTCGACCGCAGGCCGGCCAGGAAGGGCGCGTCGTCGGCGGCGGCGTCCAGGTTGGCCGCGCCGAGCCCGTCCACGAGCAGCACCACCCAGCGGGCAGCGCCGGGCAGGCCGAGGGCGTCCGTCCAGCCGTCCACGGCCAGCGACGCGGCGACGGCGGGCACGACCTCGGCGAGGGTGGAGCGTCCGTACTGGGGAACCAGGGGCAGCGGCATGACTCAGACCGAGACCCGCTGGAGGCGGCTCGCGAACCGGATCAGCCCGTTCACGGCCCGCTCGCCGTCCGCGGCGGCGCTCATGCGGACCGTCAGGTCGTCGGCCATGTCCTGGGCGGTGAGGCCGTGGTCGGCGTCGCAGTCGGGGTCGCCGCAGGTGGCCGGCTCGATCTCGACGCGCCGCACGGCCCCCCAGTTGACGACCAGCCAGGTCTCGGCGAGGTCGCGGCGTCCGCGGCCGTAGCGTTCGGGGTGCGCGGCCACCTGCGTCAGCGCCACCGACCGGATGTGCCGCAGCCCCACGGTCTCCACCGTCGTCATCGCCTGGGTCGGGCCGGGGTTCTCGCCGTCGTCGGTGTGGGCCACGATGAACCGCGTCGGGGTCAGCACCAGCACGGTCACGTGCCGGTGCAACTCGTTGGCGTTGAACGTGGCCTCGTGGTGGACCAGCGCGTCCACCACCTCCTCGTCGGCGAGCGCCTGGGTCACCGTCGCCTGCACGAACTCGGGGAAGTATCCCGACGCCACGATGGCGGAGCGGAGGTCGGCGGGCAGTCCGGTGGTCATGGCGGCATTCTCCCATCCCGCCCGTCGGCGCGAAAACCGTTAGCCTACGGGGTCATGAGCAACCGGCCCTTCATCGCCGCCCGCGTCGAGGTGTACGTCGACCGCGCGGCCGAGCGGCTGATGCGGGCGCTCGGGTGGCGCGAGCGGGTGATCGGGTACACAGCGTACGGCGACGAGACGTTCGTGCGCGTGCTGGGCCGGGTGGTGCTGACCCCACCGTTCAGCGACACCCAACTCGGCAAGGTGACCGAGGAGTTCCTGCGCCGCCGCGGGTGGCGCAACTTCTTCACGGCGGCCTGCGTGCACGCGCGCTACACGATCCGGCTCGGGGACGCCGTGTGCTCGGGCGTCAGCGACCGGGGCGGCTACATCGACCACCGCGTCCGGGGGCACGGGCTGGCGCCGGGCTGGCGAACAGGCACCGCCGAGACCGCCGCCTCGGACGCCGCCCGCGTGCACGTGCAGGTCGTCCCGGCGGACGCCTCGTTCGGCATCGTCAGCGACATCGACGACACGATCTTGTCCACCTGGCTGCCCCGGCCGATGATCGCCGCGTGGAACTCGTTCATCCGCACCGAGTCGGCCCGCCAGGCCGTCCCGGGGATGGCCGTCCTGTACGACGCCCTGCTGGAGCGCCACCCGGGGTCGCCGCTGATCTACCTGTCCACCGGCGCGTGGAACACCCACGGCTTCCTGAGGCGGTTCATGCGCCGCCATCGCTACCCCGAGGGCGCGATGCTGCTGACCGACTGGGGGCCCACCAACACCGGCTGGTTCCGGTCCGGCCAGGCCCACAAGCGCAACGCCCTGCTGCAGCTGTCGATCGACTTCCCGAACGTCAAGTGGCTGCTCATCGGCGACGACGGCCAGCACGACCCGGACCTCTACGGCGAGTTCGTCCGGGCCAACCCCACGCACGTGCTGGCGATCGCGATCCGCCGGCTCTCCCCCACCGAGCAGTTCCTGGCCCACGGCACCGCCGAACCCATCGAGGACGGCGGCACCGGCCAGACCGACGTGCCGGTGTTCGCCGCCCCGGACGGCCGCGGGCTGCTACGCGCGCTCAACCAACACCTCTGGGGTCCGCAGTGACCGGCGAGGGCTGAGGAAGGAAGCTTGTGGTCACGAAGGTAACCGACGACGAGGTCAGCGAGCGGATCATCGACGTCGACGTCTCCGAGGAGATGGAGACGAGCTTCCTCGAGTACGCCTACTCGGTGATCTACGCCCGGGCGCTCCCGGACGCCCGCGACGGCCTCAAACCCGTGCAACGGCGCATCCTCTACTCGATGGACGACATGGGCATCCGGCCCGACCGCTCGCACGTCAAGTGCGCCCGCGTCGTCGGCGAGGTGATGGGCAAGCTGCACCCCCACGGCGACAGCGCCATCTACGACGCGCTCGTCCGCATGGGCCAGCACTGGGCGATGCGCCTGCCGCTGGTGGACGGCCACGGCAACTTCGGCTCGCTGGACGCCGGCCCCGCGGCCATGCGCTACACCGAGTGCCGCATGGGGCGTCCGGCCGCCGCGATGACCGACGAGATCGATGAGGACACCGTCGACTTCAAGCCCAACTACGACGGCAAGGAGACCGAGCCCGTCGTCCTCCCGGCCGCGTTCCCGAACCTGCTCGTCAACGGTTCGACCGGCATCGCGGTCGGCATGGCCACCAACATCCCGCCGCACAACCTCGTGGAGTGCGTCCAGGCGCTGAAGTACCTGCTGGCGCACCCGGACGCCGCCGTCGAGGACCTGATGCGGTTCATCCCCGGCCCCGACCTGCCCACGGGCGGCAAGATCGTCGGGCTGGAGGGGATAGCCGAGGCGTACGCCTCCGGACGCGGCACCTTCCGCGTGCGGGCCAGCGCCCGCGTCGAGCAGACGTCCCCGCGCCGCCGGGGCATCGTCATCACCGAACTGCCCTACATGATCGGGCCCGAGCGGGTGATGGAGCAGGTCAAGACGCTGGTGCAGAGCAAGAAGCTCACCGGCATCGCCGACATGAAGGACCTCACCGACCTCGCCAACGGCACGCGCCTGGTCATCGAGGTCAAGAACGGCATCAACCCCGAGGCCCTGCTGGAGCAGCTGTACAAGCTGACCAAGCTGGAGGACAGCTTCGGCATCAACATGGTCGCCCTCGTGGAAGGCCAGCCGCAGACCCTGAGTCTGCGCGACGCCCTCGTGGTCTACGCCGACCACCGCCTCGACGTGGTGCTGCGCCGCACGCGGCACCGCTACGCCAAGGCGGCCGCCGACCTCCACCTCGTGCAGGGACTGCTGATCGCGATCGCCGACATCGACGACGTGATCGCGATCATCCGCGGCTCCGACGACGCCGCCTCGGCGCGCACGCGGCTGATGGAGGTCTTCGACCTCAGCGAGAAGCAGGCCACCTACATCCTCGACCTGCAATTGCGCCGCCTCACCCGCTTCAGCCAGCTGGAGCTGGAGAAGCGTCGCGACGAGCTCGAGCGCCAGATGGCCGAGCTCGATAAGGTGATCACGAGCGACGACGAGCTGCGCGCCCTAGTCGCCCGCGAACTGGACGAGGTGGCCCGCGCGCACGGCACCCCTCGGCGCACGGTGCTGCTGGCCGGCGGAGGGGCGGCCGTCCGGGCGGCGTCCGCGCCGTTGGAGATCGCCGACGAGCCCTGCCGGATCATGCTCGGGGCGACCGGGCTGCTGGCGCGTGCGGACACGAGCGACCCCATCCCGGCGTCCGGACGCCGCGCGCAGCACGACGCCCTGGCCAGCGTCGTCGCAGCGACGAGCCGGGGCGACTACGGCGTCCTGACGTCGCGCGGGCGCGTGCTGCGCGCGCATGCCGTCGAGCTGCCCAGCGTGGCCCTCACCGCGGACGCCCCCACCCTGCAGGGCGGGACGCCGGCGTCCGAGCTCTTGGCCCTGGAGCCCGGCGAGGTGCCGCTCGCGCTGACCACCCTCGGCGACGGCACCGCCGGCTGGGCGCTCGGCACGCGGCGCGGCGTCGTCAAGCGGGTCAACGCCGAGGTGCTGGCCAACAAGGACGCGTGGGAGATCGTGCGGCTGGAGCCCGGCGACGAGGTGGTCGGCGCGTGCGAGCTGGTCGACGAGTCGCTCGAGCTGGTCTTCGTCACCACCGATGCTCAGCTGCTGCGCTTCCCGGCCGCCTCGGTCCGGCCGCAGGGGCGCGCGGGCGGGGGTATGGCGGGTGTCCGCCTCGCCCCGGAGGCCCGCGTGGTGTTCTTCGGCGCCGTCCCGGCCAGGGACGCCGTGGTCGTCACGGTGTCGGGCTCGTCGTCGGCACTGCCGGGCACGGAGGCCGGCCTGGTGAAGGTCGCCCCGTTCGAGGAGTACCCCGCCAAGGGGCGGGCCACCGCCGGCGTACGGTGCCACCGGTTCCTCAAGGGCGAGGACACGCTGCTGCTGGCCTGGGCCGGCCCGGCCCCGGCGATCGCCGCGGCGGCGTCCGGCAACCCGGTCGAACTGCCGCCCCCCACGGGACGGCGAGACGGGTCGGGCGTGCCGGCCGCCCAGCCCCTGGCCGCCGTGGCGACGCGCACGCACGCGTGAGCCGGACGCCGCCGCTCACGCCAGCCGGCTGAGCAACCCCGTCTCCACGTCGTAGAGGAACCCGCCGACCTCGGCGCGTCCGGCGATCAGCGGGTGGTGGCGGGCGCGCTCGACATCGGAGCGCAGCCGGCCCAGCTGGTCGGTGTCGGCGCCGAAGACGAAGTCGCCCGGATCCACCCCCGCCATCTCGCGGATGGACGCCGCCAGCTCGGCGTCGCTCAGCGAGGCCGCGGCGCACAGGGTGTGCGGGATGATCAGGATGCGGCTGACGTTGAGTCGGTGGACGCCGACCACGCAGCCGGCCAGGGCGTCCTCGGTGAGGTGCGCCCCCACGGTGCGGAGAATCTTCGCGTCGCCGACCCGCAGGCCCAGCATGCTGAGCGGCTCGATGCGGCTGTCCATGCACGTGACGACCAGAACGCCCTCGTGGGCGATGCCGTCGAATCCGGTGGGGGCGAGCCGGGCGTACTTGTGGTTGGCCGCGAGCAGGTCGTCGAAGGCGTCAGAGGTCATGGGCACCAACCTAGCGGCCCGCTCACGCGTCGATGCGCTGGGCGTCCAGTGCGAAGGCACCCTCGACGATGAAGGCCTTGCGCGGGGCCACTTCGTTGCCCATCAGCCGCTCGAACGTGGCGATGGCCTGCTGCAGGGACTCGCCCTCCTCCACGGTGATGCGGCGCAGTTGACGGTGCCGCGGATCCATCGTCGTGTCCTTGAGCTGGTCGGCGTCCATCTCGCCCAGCCCCTTGTAGCGCTGCGGTTCCTTGAAGCCGACGCCCCGCTTGGTCAGCTCGGCGAGCGTGCGCTGATACTCGGCCTCGCTGTAGGTGTACTGGTACTTCGCCTGCCCCTTGCGGGGGTTGGTCAGCTCGAACCGGTGCAGCGGCGGGACGGCCGTGTAGACCCGGCCCGCCTCGATCATCGGCCGCATGTAGGTGAAGAACAGGGTGGCCAGCAGGGTGCGAATGTGGGCGCCGTCGGAGTCGGCGTCCGCCATGAACACGATCTTGCCGTAACGGCTGTTCTCGGGGTCGCAGGTGCGCCCGGACCCGGCGCCGACCACCTGGATGATCGAGGCGCACTCGGCGTTGCGCAGCATGTCGGCCACCGACGCCTTCTGCACGTTCAGGATCTTGCCGCGGATCGGCAGCAGCGCCTGGAACTCGGAGTTGCGGGCCAGCTTCGCGGTGCCCATCGCCGAATCGCCCTCGACGATGAACAACTCGGTGCGCTCGGTGTCGCTGCTGCGGCAGTCGGCCAGCTTGGCGGGCAGCGTGCTCGACTCGAGGGCGTTCTTGCGGCGCTGGTTCTCCTTGTGGGCGCGGGCCGCGACCCGCGTGCGCGAGGCGCCGACCGCCTTCTCCAGAACGGCCCGGGCCTGTGGGCGCAGCGACGGCTTGGTGGTGGTGAGGAAGGCGGTCAGCTCAGTCTCGACGATGCGCGTCACCAGGCGCGCCACCGGCGGGGTGCCCAACACCTCCTTGGTCTGGCCCTCGAACTGCGGCTCGGCCAGGCGCACGGTCACGACGGCGGTGAGCCCCTCCAGGATGTCCTCCTTGAGCACCTCCTCGCCCGCCTTGAGCAGGCGGGTGCCGTCCAGCGACCGGGCGAACGCCCGCACCAGCCCTCGCTCGAAGCCGGCCACGTGGGTGCCGCCTTTGGGGGTGGCGATGATGTTGACGAAGGACTGCAGCTTCGCCTCGTAGCCGGACCCCCAGCGCAGGGCGATGTCGACGTCCAGCTCGCGCTCCACGTCGGTCGGGGTCATGGCGCCCGAGTCGTCCAGCATCGGGACGGTCTCGGTGAACCGGTCGGAGCCCTGCAGCCGCAGCACCTCGGTGACCGGTTCGCCCTCGGCGAGGTAGTCGCAGAACTCGGAGATGCCGCCGAGGTGCCTGTGGGTCTCCACCCGCTCCTCCCCCGGGATGCGGCGGTCGTCGACCGTGAGGGCCAGCCCGGGGACGAGGAACGCGGTCTGTCGGGCGCGCGCTGCCAGTTGCGTGCCGGACAGCCGCGCGTCGGCGAGGAACACCTGCCGGTCGGGCCAGTAGCGGATGCGCGTACCGGTGCGGCCGCGGGCCACCCGGCCCACCTTGCGCAACGCGTTGCCGGGGGTGAACGCGGCGTCCGGGCCCTCCCCGTCGAAGACGCCGGGCGTGCCGCGGCGAAACGACATGGCCCAGGTGGCCCCGTTGCGGTCGACCTCCACGTCGAGCCGCGAGCTCAACGCGTTGACCACCGACGCGCCCACGCCGTGCAGGCCGCCGGTCGCGTTGTAGGAGCCGCCGCCGAACTTGCCCCCCGCGTGCAGCTTGGTGAAGATCACCTCGACGCCGGTGAGCCCGGTGCGGGGCTCGATGTCGACCGGCATGCCGCGGGCCTCGTCGTCGACCTGGACCGACCCGTCGGCGTGCAGCACCACCACGATGTGGCTGCCGTGGCCGGAGAGGGCCTCGTCCACCGCGTTGTCGATGATCTCCCACATGCAATGCATGAGGCCGCGGGTGTCGGTCGAGCCGATGTACATGGCCGGACGCTTGCGGACGGCCTCCAGCCCCTCCAGCACCAACAGGTGGCGGGCCTCGTACTCGCGGCCCTCGGCCTTCGGTTTCGTCGCGGGTGTCGTCACAGCGAGGAGACTACCGGCGGGCCCGGACATTCTTCGGCGGCCCGGCCGGGCGCAGATGACGACCCGATGACAATCGGCGCGGGTGATGTTGGCTGCGGGCCGTGGGCGGGTAGTGTCGAAGCAAGGCGGGAACAAAGCCCGCGCCGGTGCCGTTGAAGACAGGCGAAGGCTCGGACGAGCACCGAGAAAGGAAAGGCCCATGAGTACCACAGTCGTGGAAGCGCTGAACGTGGCGGACCGCTGCGATCGGTGCGGCGCCCAGGCCTACCTGCGCGTCACGCTCCACTCCGGGGGCGAGTTGCTCTTCTGCGCGCATCACGCCCGCGCCCACTCCGACAAGCTCAAGCAGGTCGCGTTGAACATTCAGGACGAGACCAACCGGCTCGCCTGAATCGACCCATTGACACCGACCCCTACGACCAAAGGGCCCTCGCCGAACCGGCGGGGGCCCTCGTGCGTCCTGGGGCAGGGCCTGGGGGTCAGGTGAGCAACGCGGCCAGGGTGTCCACGCGGGTGGCGACGTCGTAGGCGGTCGTGACCACCATCAGCTCCTGGGCGCCGGCGTCGGCGACGAGGCCCCCCAGCGCGGCTCGGACACCCGCCGCCGTGCCCACCACGCGCGTCCCCGAGACGCCCTCGGCGCCGGCGGCCGTGAGCCGCGCGGCGGCGTCCGACGGGGACGCCAGCGGCTCGGGGGCGTTGCGGCGCAGGTTGATCCAGCCGAGCGTGGACGGCCCGGCCAGGTAGTCGGCCTCCTCCTGCGTCGCGCCGACGAGGGCGGACGTGCACACCATGGCGTGCGGACGGTCCAGCTCGGGGCTGGGCCGGAACCCGTCGGCGTACAGCCCCAGCACCGCCGCCGGGTCCAGCCCTCCGAAGTGCGCGGCGTAGCAGTAGCGCAGCCCCAGCCGGGCGGCGAGCCGGGCCGAGTAGTCGCTCGACCCCAGCAGCCACAACTCCGGGTAGCCGGACGCCGCGGGCGTCGCCAGCAGCCTGATGCCGCGCCCGGCGGTCACTCCGCGCGGGCTGAGCCAGCTGCGCACCAGGCCCACGTGCTCGTCGAAGTCCTCGGGGCCGAGCCCCTCGCTCGAGCGCCGCAGCGCCCACGCGGTGACCGGGTCGGTGCCGGGAGCCCGGCCGATGCCCAGGTCGATCCGGCCGGGGTACAAGGCTTCCAGCAGCGCGAACTGCTCGGCCACCACGTACGGCGAGTGGTTGGGCAGCATCACCCCGCCCGAGCCGACCCGGATCCGCTGCGTGCGGGCCGCGATCGCGGCCACCAGCACGGGCGGGGACGTCGCGGCGACGGACGGCACGTTGTGGTGCTCGGCCACCCAGTACCGGGCCGCGCCGAGACGGTCGGCCGCCTGGGCCAGCGCGAGGCTGTCTGCGAGGGCGTCGGCGGTGGTCCCGCCGGCGCGCACTCCGGACAGGTCGAGGACGGAGACGGGCACGGACAAGGGTGCGGAGTCGGGGACGGCCATGGTGCGCCCGACCCTACCCGCCGCGGCGGGCGCGCACCGGCACGCGCGGTGCATGATGGGCCATGACCGTCATCGAGTGCGTGCGCGGCGACATCACCCGCGAGACGACCGACGCCATCGTGAACGCCGCCAACTCCTCGCTGCTCGGGGGCGGCGGGGTCGACGGCGCCATCCACCGCGCGGCCGGGCCGCGCCTGCTGGACGCCTGCCGCGAGCTGCGCCGCACCTCGTTGCCTGCCGGGCTGGCCGTCGGGGACGCCGTCGCCACTCCGGCGTTCGACTTGGCCTGCCGGTGGGTGATCCACACGGTGGGGCCCAACGCCCACGCCGGCGAGACCGACCCGGCGCTGCTGGCCTCCTGCTTCACTCGCTCGCTCGACGTGGCGACGGGGCTCGGCGCCCGGTCGGTGTCGTTTCCCGCGGTCAGCGCCGGCGTCTACGGCTGGGACGCCGCCACGGTCGCCCGCCTCGCCGTGGGGGCCGTGCGCGGGCACGCCGGCGGCGTCGAGCGGGTGCGGTTCGTCTTGTTCTCGGACGCCGCCCTGGCCGCGTTCCGGGCGGCGCTCACGGCGTCCGAGCAGGCCGGACAGGAGGCGTCCGGGGGCTAATCGAGGTAGTCGCGGAGGACTTGCGAGCGAGACGGGTGACGCAGCTTGCTCATCGTCTTGCTCTCGATCTGGCGGATGCGCTCGCGGGTGACGCCGTAGACCTTGCCGATCTCGTCGAGGGTCTTGGGCTGGCCGTCGGTGAGGCCGAAGCGCATGCTGACCACGCCCGCCTCGCGCTCGCTGAGCGTGTCGAGGACGTCGTGCAGCTGCTCTTGGAGGAGCGTGAAGTTGACGGCCTCGGCCGGGACGACGGCCTCGGAGTCCTCGATGAGGTCGCCGAACTCGGAGTCGCCGTCCTCGCCGAGCGGGGTGTGCAGGGAGATCGGCTCGCGGCCGTACTTCTGCACCTCGACGACCTTCTCGGGCGTCATGTCGAGTTCCTTGGCCAGCTCTTCGGGCGTGGGCTCGCGGCCCAGGTCCTGCAGCATCTGGCGCTGGACGCGGGCCAGCTTGTTGATGACCTCGACCATGTGCACAGGGATGCGGATCGTGCGCGCCTGGTCGGCCATGGCGCGGGTGATGGCCTGCTTGATCCACCACGTCGCATACGTCGAGAACTTGTAGCCCTTGGTGTAGTCGAACTTCTCGACAGCCCTGATCAGGCCCAGGTTGCCCTCCTGGATCAGGTCGAGGAAGAGCATGCCGCGACCGGTGTACCGCTTGGCCAGGCTGACGACGAGCCGCAGGTTCGCCTCCAGCAGGTGGTTCTTGGCGCGGCGTCCGTCCTCGGTGATCCACTCGAAGTCTTCGATGTCGGCGGGGACCACCGTGCGCTCGGTCAGCGACTCGTCGGCGAACAGGCCCGCCTCGATGCGCTTGGCCAGCGTGACCTCCTGCTCGGCGTTCAGGAGGGCGACCTTGCCGATCTGCTTGAGGTAGTCCTTCACCGGGTCGGCGGTCGCGCCGGCGGCCATGACCTGCTGCTCGGGCTCGTCGGTGTCGTCGGTGTCGGACACCACGAAGCCCTCGTCCTCGGTGAGCTCCTTCTCCACCTTGGCGACCTCGGTGATGTCGATGGCGCTCTCGTCGATGTCGTCGAGGCTGCGCTTCTTGCCGCCGACGGTCAGCACCACGTCGTCCCCCTCACGCTCGAACTTCACGTCCTGCAGCTGTTCGGGGCTGAGCACCTCGGCGACGGTGGGGATCTCGTCGATGATGAGCGCGTCCAGCTCGATCTCTTCTTCCACCAGCACCTCGGGGGCGTCCTCGACGTCGAGGCCGACGTTGGTCTCGACGACCTCGTCGGCCGGCGGCTGGGGAGCGGGCTTGGCCTTGGCGGCCCTGCTGGTGGCCGCGCGCGTACGCCGCGGGGCGGGGGTGGCAGCGGGCTGGGGTGCGGACGTCGCGTTGGTGGTGGAACGGGGATTCACCAAGAGCCCTCTCGTCGATATTCGGATCTGGGCGCGCGCGGGCCGGGACTTGTCAACGGCTGGCGCAAGGGCCATTGTGGCACGAACTCGGCGAGCACCCAAATGCCCCGCCTTGCTCCGGCCCGTCTAGGCTGGCGCGCGTGCCTGATCCCGTTGCCGGCGTCCCGGACGCCCCCCGCCGCCCGTATCGTCGCGAGCACCACGGCGACGTCGTTGACGACCCGTACCACTGGATGTCCGACAAGAGCGACCCCGAGCTGATCGCCTACCTGGAGGCCGAGAACGCCTTCACGGACGCGGCCACCGCCCACCTCGCCGGGCTGCGCGAGGAGCTGTACACCGACATCAGCGCACGCACCAAGCAGACCGACCTCTCGGTGCCGCTGCACGTCACCCACACGAACGGCACGAGCTACTGGTACCTGACCCGCACCACCGAGGGGCTCAACTACCCGCGCTACACACGCATCCCGGCCGGCTCGCGCGACGAGATTCCCGAGATGGGCGAGCCGGGCCGAGACGAGGCCGTCCTCCTCGACGTCGACGTCCTCGCCGCCGGCCACGAGTTCTGCGCCCTGGGGTGGATCGAGGTGTCCCCCGACGGGTCACGGCTGGCCTACTCGGTGGACACCTCCGGGGACGAGCGCTACGACCTGTTCATCGTCGACCTGGCGACAGGACAGATCATCGACGGCCCGGTGACCGGCATCGGCCCGGGCGGGGCGTGGGCGGGCGACGACTGGGTGTTCTTCACGCGGGTGGACGCCGCCTGGCGTCCGTTCGAGGTGTGGCGGCACAAAGTGGGGGACGCCGCGGGGGACGCGTTGGTCTTCACCGAGCGCGACGAGCGGTTCTGGGTGGGGGTCGATTCGTCGCGCGACCACGCCTGGGTGCTGATCGAGCTGGGCAGCAAGACCACTACCGAGGCGCACCTGATCGCCGCGTCCGACCCCGAGGGGACGCCGCGCTGCGTTGCCCCCCGCCGCCAGGGCGTCGACTATTCGATCGAGGTCGCCCCCGACGCGCTGTGGGTGCTGCACAACGACGGGGCGCCGGAGTTCTGCCTGGCCCGGGCGCCCCTGGACGCGACCAGCCACACCGAGTGGACCACGGTCGTCCCCGAGCGTCCGGCGACGCGCCTGACGGGCATGTCGGTGTACCAGAGCGCGGTGGTGGTCAGCCACCGCACCGACGGGCTGTCCGGCATCGCCGTCATGCCCCGGGCGGCGGACGGCACCCTCGGCGTCCTGGCGGACATCACGTTCGACGAGGCGCTGTACGACGTCGGGGCGGAGGACTCCCCCGACTTCGACACCGACCGGATCCGCTTCGGCTACGAGTCGATGGTGGCCCCTTCGTCGGTGTGGGAGTACCGGCTCGACACCGGCGCCCGACGGCTGCTCAAGGAGGCCGAGGTGCTCGATCACCCGGTGCTCGGCGCCTACGACCGCAGCCAGTACGTCTCGGAGCGCCTCTGGGCGACCGCCGACGACGGCACCGCGGTGCCCGTCTCGGTGGTGCGGCACGTCGACACCCCCGTCGACGGGACGGCCCCCGGGCTGCTCTACGGGTACGGCAGCTACGAGATCCCCATCAACCCCTACTTCGCGACCAGCCGCATCAGCCTGCTGGACCGCGGCTTCGTCTGCGCGATCGCACACGTCCGCGGCGGCGGGGAACTCGGACGCGGCTGGTACGAAGCCGGCAAGGAGCTGCGCAAGAAGAACACGTTCACCGACTTCGTGGCGTGCGGACGGCTGCTGGTGGCCTCAGGCCGGGTGGCGCCCGGACGCCTGCTCGCCGAGGGCGGTTCGGCCGGCGGGCTGCTGATGGGCGTCATCGCGAACGAGGCGCCGGAGTTGTTCCGGGGCATCCACGCCGCCGTGCCGTTCGTGGACGCGCTCACGACCATCCTGAACCCGGACCTGCCGCTGACCGTCATCGAATGGGAGGAGTGGGGCGACCCGCTGCACGACGCGGACGTGTACGCCTACATGAAGTCGTACTCGCCTTACGAGAACGTGACGGCGCGGACGTACCCGGCCATCCTCGCGACCACCAGCCTGAACGACACCCGCGTCGAGGTCACCGAGCCCGCGAAGTGGATCGCGCAGTTGCGCGACGTGGCGACCAACCCGCCCGAGCGTCCGATCCTCCTCAAGACCGAGATGGTGGCCGGACACGGCGGCGTCTCGGGGAGGTACCAGGCGTGGCGCGAGCGGGCGTTCCAGCTGGCGTGGCTGATCGACCAGGTGGATCCGCTCCCCCGCTGAGCTGCGCGGGCCCGCGCGTCGCCCGCTGACGGGCATCCCCGCGCGGCGTCCCGACGGCCGCCAACCCCCCGCGGACGGGGAGCCACGTACGACCGTGGTCTCGATTTCAGGCTGTGGGGGTGGCCTCAGGGCTCGTTGGGGGGCCCGCCCGAACAAATCGTCGGCCGCGCACGTTGTACTGGTGCACGAGCGAAAGGACGTTGCCCATGATCTCGACCTCTCACCGCACCCGATCCACCGATGGCATCGACGGGAAAGACTCCGTCGGCCTGTACCTCGACGGCATCGCCAAGACCGCCCTGCTGACCGCCGAGGAAGAGGTGTTCCTGGCGCGCGAGATCGAAGCCGGGTTGTACGCCGAGGCGATCCTGGCCGGCACGGTGCCACCGCGCGAGCGGGGCGGCCGAAAGGCCGTCAAGGCGTCCCCGGCCGAACTGCACCTGATCGCCGAGCAGGGCCAGGCGGCGATGCGCCGGTTCGTCACCGCCAACCTCCGCCTGGTGGTGTCTGTCGCTCGCAAGTACGGCCGCTCTCAGATGCCGCTTCTCGACCTGGTGCAGGAGGGCAACACGGGCCTGATCCGCGCCGTCGAGAAGTTCGACTACATGAAGGGCTTCAAGTTCTCCACGTACGCGACGTGGTGGGTCCGCCAGTCGATCAGCCGCGGCATCGCGCAGCAGGGCCGCATCGTCCGGCTTCCGGTGCACGTCGCCGAGCAGATCAACCAGGTGTCGGCCACGCGCCGCACGCTGGAGCGCACGCTGGGCCGCGAGCCCGACGTCGCCGAGATCGCCAAGGAACTGGGCCTCGAGACCGACAAGGTCATCGACCTGCTGCGGCTCGCCCGCGAGCACGTGTCGCTGGACGCCCCCGTCGAGGAGGACGGTGACACCGCGCTGGGCGACCTGCTGGCGCGCGACACCAGCCCCGGCCCCGACGAGATGGTGCTGGACGCCGAGGACCGGGCCCGCCTGGAGGCCATGCTCGCCGCCCTCGACGAGCGCTCCGCCGACGTGGTCCGGCGCCGCTACGGCCTCGTGGACGGCCGGCAGGCCAAGCTCGCCGACATCGCCACGGTGTGGGGCATCACGGCAGAGCGCGTCCGCCAGATCGAACGCCAGGCCATCGCGAAGCTGCGCGACCACACCCTGGCCGCCTGACGGCACCCCGAAAGGAGCCGGGTCCGCCTCGCGGCGGGCCCGGCTTCTTGCGTACCCGGGCGCGTCGAACATCGCGGACGCCGCCCGTCGCGGCCGTCAGACCAGGCCGGTGCGCGGGCGGTCGTCGGTGACCCGGATCAGGCCCTCCTGGGCCGCCGAGGCACCCAGGACGCCGTCGGCGGAGTACAGCTGCCCGAACGACAGCCCGAGCGCGTTCGCCGAGTTCGGCGAGGACTGGTCGTAGAGCACCCACTCATCCGCCCGGATGTGCCGGTGGAACCACAGCGTGTGGTCGATGGTGGCCATCTGCAGGCTCGGCGAGCCGAACGCCCCCGGATGCGGCAGGGTGCTCACGGCGAGCAGGGTCAGGTCGCTGGCGTAGGCGAGCACCATCTGGTGCACGCGAGGGTCGTCCGGCAGGGCGCCCTTGCTGCGCAGCCACAGCTGCAGGCGGGCGCCGTCCCCGTGCTCCATGTTCGACGACCCGACGTAGCGGGTGTCCAGCGCCGCCCACTCGCGCTCCCACACCTCTCCCGTGCGGCGCGACCGGCTGCCGAGCACCTCGGCCAGTCGCGGGCACTCCTCGGGCGGCAGCGGCGGCTTGGCCGGCGTGCGGGCGTGTTCGAGCCCCGGCTCGGCGGACTTGCAGGACGCACTCATCGTGAAGATCGTCGTGCCGGCCTGGGACGCCTCGACGTGGCGGTGCGAGAACGAGCCCCCGTCGCGCGTCGGGGTGACCAGGTAGTCGATCGGGTGCCGCGTCGATCCCGGGCGCAGGAAGTAGCCCTTGAGCGAGTGGGCCAGGCGCGCCTCCGGCACCGTGCGGTACATCGCCGACAACGCTTGGGCCAGCACCTGGCCGCCGAAGGTGCGCTGCAGGGCGGTGTCGGGGTGCTCGCCGCGGAACGAGCCGCCGCCGGACGGCGTGAGGTCCAGCAGCGCGAGCACCTCGTCAATGTGCTGCATCGGGCCCGCCGGGGTCGCGGTCCGCGAGGAACCGCTCGACCGCCTCGCCGAGCTCCTCGGCGGATGGGAGGTTGCGGCGTCCGTTCTCTTCCAGCTCGTCGTACTGCCGCTCCAATGCCTCGACCATCGGGCCGAGTTCGGCGTCGCCCGCCACCTCCTCCTCCAGCTGCGCCAGGGTGGCCAGGGCCAGGGAGGCCAGCTCGCCGGGGGGCAGGTCGAGGCCGGTGGCCTCCCGGATGCGCTCCAGGACGGCGAGCGCGCCCGGCACGTAGGTGCCGGGGGCCAGGTAGTGGGGCACGTGCGCCACGAAGCCGCGGCCGAGCAGGCCGCGCTCGCCGGCGCGGAACTCGAGCATGGCACCGAAGCTGCCCGGCACCGTGACCCGGTCGATCCAGACCGGGTTGTCCTTGACCAGCTCGGGATCGGTGGCATGCCCGGTGACCAGCACGGGCCGCGTGTGCGGGACGCCCATCGGCACGCCCTGGGCGGTCAACAGCTGCGAGACCCCGAACGCCTGGGCGAGCCCGAGGATGGCGTCCGTGGCGCGGTTCCACTGGGTGTCGGGCTCGGGGCCGGTGAGCAGCAGGAACGGGCGGCCCGCGCCGTCGTTCACCCGGCGGCAGACCAGCTCGTAGTCGGTCAGGCTCTGCCAGGTGTTGGTGTCGAAGACCATCGGCGGACGCCGCGACCGGTAGTCGTGCAGCTGGTCGTGATCGAACGTGGCCAGCACCTCGTGGTCGAGCGTCGCGAGCAGGTGGTTGGCGAGCTGGCGGCCGGTCTGGCCGGCGTCCACGTAGCCCTCGAGCAGGTGGACGAGCACCGGCGCGGTGCCCAGCACGCGGGAGGCCACCTCGTCGTCCAGCGTGTAGAGCAGCCTCGGGTCCAACATGGCCGTCACTCTACCGGCCGGCCCCGCCGGCCCGGTCAGCCCAGGGCGGCGATGGCCGAGCGGACGCGCTTGGCCGACACCGGCTGCGCCGTGCCGAGCGACTGGGCAAAGAGGCTGACCCGCAGCTCCTCGATCAGCCAGCCCACTTCGGACGCCGCCCGCGGCAACTCCCCGGCCTCGACGTGGGCGATGGCGGCGGCGTAGGCATCTTCGATGGCGGCGACGACCTCGAGGTGCGTCGCTTCGCGGGCCGGGTTGGCGGCGGCCGCGGCCAGCCGGAGCTCGGCCGCATGCACGTAGCGCTCCAGCCGTACGTAGTGCGGCTCGGGCGTGGCGGCGATGAACCCGGCGAAGATCAGGTCGTCGAGCTGGGCGGCGACGTCGGCGCGCGTGGCCTCGGCGACCCGTCCGGACAGCGCACGGCGGGCGTCGGCGTGACGGCGCAGGATGCGGGCGGCGGTCTTCGTGACGGCCTGCATGCGGTCGGCCGCATCCGGGCGGACGGCGTCCACGAGCCGGACGAAGGTCGCCTCGTCGCGCACGGCCTCGCCGACGGTGCCGCGGGCCTCGATCAGGTCGCCGACGGCCTTGAGCCGCGCGTCGGCGAGCAGCTCCCGCAGGCCGGGGTACGGCCCGGCCGCGAGCGACACCAGCTCCTCATTGGACAGCCGCGAGAACACCGACCGCGTCGGGTCGGGGCTGGCCAGGACGACGAGCCGCCGCAGCCCGAGCGCGTGCCCCGCGGACGCCTGTTCACGCGTGTTCGCCAGCCGGACGCCGACGGCCGTGCCCCGGTCGACCAGCGCCGGGTAGCCGACGAGCGGGGTGGGGTCGCGGTCCACCTCGAGCGTGGCCGGCAGGGTGCCGAACGCCCACCGGGTCGCGCCGGGGTGGGTGATCCCGGACGCCGCCGCGTTCAGCCGGTCGTTGAGCCGGGGGGCGAACTGCTCGCGCAGCGCGCCGAAGTCCTTGCCGGCGGCCAGCTCGCGGCGTCCGTCGGTGATCACGTAGCGGACGGCGAGGTGGTCCGGCAGCACGGCAGGCTGGAAGTCGGACGCCGCCAGCGGCTGGCCCGCCAGGGTGGTGAGGGCCGCCGCCAGGGCGTCCGGGAAGGCGCCGGCGCGCTCGGGTCGGTCGTCGAGCCAGGCCAACGCGCGCCGGGCCCAGTCGGGCGCGGGCACGTACCTGACCCGCAGCTGCTTGGGCAGCGAGCGGATCAGCTCGGTGGCGAGCTCGTCGCGCAGCCCGGGCACCTGCCACGTGAACGGGGCCGCGTCCACCTGGTTGAGCACGGTGACGTCCACGTCGACGCTGACCCCGTCGCTGCCGGACCCGGGGTCGAACGCGTAGGTCACCGGAAGGTCGGCCCCGCCGACCACCCACGTGTCGGGGAAGGCGTCGGCGTCCACGGCCGAGGCGTCGCCGACCACGTCGTCGAGGGTCAGGTCGAGGAAGTGCTCGTCTTGGCGGCGCCGGTCGCGCCACCAGCGGTCGAAGTGCGCCACCGACGTGATCTCGGCCGGCACGCGCTCGTCGTAGAAGGCGTAGATGGCGTGGTCGTCCACGACGATGTCGCGGCGGCGGGTGCGCTCCTCCAGCGCCTCCGCGTCCGCCCGGACCCGCTCGTTGCGCGCGAAGAAGTGGTGCCGGGTGCGCCACTGGCCCTCTACGAGCGCGGACTGCAGGAACACCGAGCGCGCCACGACGGGGTCGATGCGGCCGTAGGAGACCTGCCGTCCGGCCACGATCGGCACCCCGAGCAGCATCACCTTCTCGTCGGCCACGCACTGGCCGGCCGAGGCCGACCAGCGGGGTTCGGAGTACTGCCGGATCAGCAGGTGCTCCCCCACCTGCTCGACCCACTCGGCCCGGATCGGGGCCACCGTGCGCGCCCACAGCCGCGTGGTTTCGACCAGCTCGACGGCCATCACCAGCGGCGGCTCGGCCCGCGCGGCCGCCGAACCCGGCTGGATCGCGAACCGGCTGCCGCGGGCGCCGAGGTACTCGGCCAGCGGACGCCGCCCGCGCCGCGCGGGCTGCGCCGCCCGCGCCTTCAGGTCGATGAGGCCGACGTGCGACAGCAACCCCGACAGGACCGAGGTGTGCACCGCGTCCCAGTCGGGCGCGGCGCCCTCGGGGCGCTGGGGGGCGTCCGCCGCGTCTCGCCCCGGGCCGTCCGGACGCCGCGCCGGACGCCGGCGTCCGCCCTGGGCAGGTGCGGCGGACGGGGGGTCCGCGGCGGCATCCAGGCCCAGCTCGCCGACGATCTCGCGGAGCTGGGACACCAGGTCCTGCCACTCGCGGATGCGCAGGAAGTTGAGGTACTCCTCGCGGCAGCGGCGGCGGAACGCGTTGCCGGACAGCTCGGCGCGCCGCTCGCGCAGGTAGTCCCACAGCCGCCACAAGGCGGCGAGGTCCGAGGCGTCCGCGTCCGTCGCGGCGTCCCCGGACACCCAGAACCGGCGGTGCAGCGCGTCCGCCTCGGCCTGGCGCTCGGCGGGCCGCTCGCGGACGTCCGGGATCGCCAGCCCGGCGACCACGGGCAGCACGTCCCAGGCGACGCCGCGGCGTCCGGCCTCGACGAGCATGCGGCCCAGGCGCGGGTCCAGCGGCAGCCGGGCCAGCGAGCGGCCGGTCGGGGTCAGCCGGACGCCCGCCTCGCCGTCGCCGTCGGCCAGCGCGCCCAGCTCGCGCAGCAGGCGCAGGCCGTCGCGCACCTGGGAGCGGTCCGGGGGCTCGACGAACGGGAACTCCTCGATGGGGCCCAGCCGGGCGTCGGCCATCTGCAGGATCACGCTGGCCAGGTTGGTGCGCAGGATCTCGGGCTCGGTGAACTCCGGACGGCCGGCGTAGTCATCGGCCGAGTAGAGCCGGATGCAGATGCCCGGGCCGAGGCGTCCGCAGCGGCCGGCGCGCTGGTTCGCGGACGCCTGCGAGATCGGCTCGATCGGCAGCCGTTGCACCTTGGTGCGCGCGGAGTAGCGGCTGATGCGCGCGAAGCCGGGGTCGACGACGTAGCGGATGCCGGGCACGGTCAGCGAGGTCTCGGCGACGTTCGTGGCCAGCACCACCCGCGTGCCGGTGTGGGGGGTGAACACGCGGTGCTGTTCTTCCGCGGACAGGCGGGCGTACAGCGGCAGCACCTCGGTGGCGGCCAGGCCGAGCCCGGCGATCGCGTCGGCGGCGTCGCGGATCTCCCGCTCGCCGGAGCAGAACACGAGGATGTCGCCCCCGTGCAGCCCGTGCAGCCGGGTCACGGCGCGGGTGACGCCGTCGATGAGGTCGCCGTCCTCGGCGCCGCCGGCGGCCTCCGTCAGAGGCTCGTGCACCACCTCGACCGGGTAGGTGCGCCCCGAGACCTCGATCACCGGCGCGTCGCCGAAGTGGGCGCTGAAGCGGGCGGTGTCGATGGTGGCCGACGTCACGATCACCTTCAGGTCCGGACGCCGCGGCAGCAGTTGCTTGAGGTAGCCGAGCAGGAAGTCGATGTTGAGCGAGCGCTCGTGCGCCTCGTCGATGATGATCGTGTCGTAGGCGCGCAGGTCGCGGTCGTGGCCGATCTCGGCGAGCAGGATGCCGTCGGTCATGAGCTTGAGCGCGGTGCGGCGTCCGGCGCGGCGGGTGAACCGCACCTGGTACCCGACGGTGTCGCCGATCTCGACGCCCAGCTCCTCGGCGATGCGCTCGGCGACCGTGCGGGCGGCGATGCGGCGGGGTTGGGTGTGGCCGATGCGGCGGCGTCCGGCCAGCAGGGCGATCTTCGGAAGCTGCGTCGTCTTGCCCGAGCCGGTCTCGCCGGCGACGATCAGCACCTGATGGGCCTCGAACGCGCGCCGGATCTCGTCGACGGCCGCCGAGATCGGCAGCGCCGGGTCGAAGGCGAGTCGCAGGTCGGCGTCCATGGCCGGTCCATGCTAGCGCCCGGCGGGTCGGCGCCCCGGGCGGGGAGTCAGGGGCCGGCGGGCACGTCCAGGCCGGTGTGGTGGGCCGCGAACGCGAGCAGGTCGGCCCACTCGTCGGCGATGGACCGCAGCGACTTGCCGGCCCCGTGTCCCGCGCTTGACTCCACCCGCAGCAGCACCGGGGCGTCGCCGCCCTGGGCCGCCTGCAGGCGGGCGGCGAACTTGAAGCTGTGCAGGGGCACGACCCGGTCGTCATGGTCGGCGGTGCTGACCAGGGTGGCCGGATAGGCGACGCCGTCGCGCACGTTGTGCAGCGGCGAGTACGCAAGGGCCGCCGCGAACCCCTCGGCGGAGTCGGGGTCGCCGTAGTCGCTCATCCAGGCCGCGCCGATGGTGAACCGGTGGAACCGGAGCAGGTCCAGGACGCCGACGCTCGGCAGGGCGACGGCGAACAGATCCGGGCGCTGGGTCATCGCCGCCCCGACCAGCAGGCCGCCGTTGGAGCGCCCGTGCACGGCCAGCTGCGCCGGCGTCGTCACCTCGGTCTCGATCAGGTGCTCGGCGACCGCGATCACGTCGTCGAAGACGCGCTGCTTGTGGGCGAGGCGTCCGGCGTCGTACCAGGCGGTGCCGTACTCGCCGCCGCCGCGCAGGTTCGCCACCACGAGGGTGCCGCCGGCCTTCAGCCACGCCGACCAGCCGGGGCGGTAGTCGGCCAGCACCGGGATCTTGAAGCCGCCGTACCCGTACAGCAGCGTGGGCCGGGGCCCGTCCGGCGCGCCCTCGGGGGTCACGAGGAAGTAGGGCACGGCCGTACCGTCGGCGCTCACGCCCCGGCGCCGCTCGACCCGGTACGGGGGCGCGAAGCCGACGGCGGGGGCGGAGTCCCGGCCGACGGGGCCGCGGACGAGGTCGAGGGGTTCGACGAGCGGGGCGGCGTCCGAGCCCTCGGATGGGAGCTCGACCCGGAACGCCTGCGTCGGTGAGTCGAGCGTGCTCAGGCCGACGAACGCAGTGGTGCGGGTCGGCGAGCCGTCCAGGCCGACGAGCGCACCGGCGGGGAGCGCGAGTTCGTCGGGCGCGTCGCCGTCCAGGCGCACGTAGGACACGACCGGCTGGGCGTCGTCCAGGTGCGCCACCAGGAAGCCTGGGCCGGCCGCCTCGACCGCGGCCAGCGTCGCGGCGGACTCGGGCAGCACCTCGGCGAACTGGATGTCGCCGCGCGCCGCCCACGCCAGGTCGACCCGGACGAGACGGCCCATGGGGGCTTCTAGGTCGGTGTGCAGGTAGAGCTGGTCGCCGTCGACGCGGACGAAGGTGTACGAGGCGTCCGGGGTGTCGACGACCTTGACCGGCGCGCCGATCGTGGTGCGGCCGTCCGCGGTGGCCAGCGGGTAGATCCAGAGGCGGTTGGCGTTCTCCGTGCCCCGGACGATGTGGACCACCAGCTGGGCGCCGTCGTGGCTGACCTCGCCGAACGCCAGCGTCTGCGGCTCGTCGGGGAACGCCAGCAGCGGCTCGTCGTCGGCGTCCAGCCGGTGCACCATCAGCCGGCCGCCGCCGAGGCCTTCGGTTGCGGTGCCGCGGGCGTCGTCGGCCTGGTCGAACGTCGTGTAGAGGTAGCTGCGGTGGTCGGGCAGCCACGCGGGGCTGGTGAACTTGGCCACCACCTCGCCGGGCAGGTCCTCGCCCGTGGCCAGCTCGCGGACGCGCAGGTGCTGCCAGTCCGAGCCGCTGTGGCTGACGGCGTACGCCAGCCGCGCGCCGTCGCGGCTCACCGAGAACGTCGACAGGGACGCCGTCCCGTCGGCCGACCACTCGTTGGGGTCGAGGACGACCGCGCCGGAGCGCTCCAGCTCCTCCAGCGAAGGGGCCGTGTACCAGACGTCCTGGGCGGTGGTGCCGTCGTTGCGGCTGACGAAGAACCGCCCGCCGCGCCACACCGGGACGCCGGCGCGCGGCCTGGCCACGATGCGGCCCATCAGGTCGGCGAACCACGCGCGTCCCGGCAGGCCGGCCAGGGCGTCGGCGGCGAAGTCGCGCTGCCGGGCCACCCAGCCGGACACCTCCGGGTCGTCGGCGTCCTCCAGCCAGCGGTACGGGTCGGCAACGTCGACGCCGTGCAGGGTCTCGATCAGGTCGTCGCGGCGGGTCGTCGGGTAGCGCATGGCGGCCATCCTAGGTGGGCCGCCATGGGCTCAGGCGTCGGGAAGCGGCGTGGGGGGCGTGGGTGGCTGGTCGCGCCTGCGCAGCAGGTATTCGCGGTCGAAGTGCACGGGCAGGTCGTCGCCGTCGTCGGCGGACGACCCCTCGGCCGCCCAGCTGTCGTCGTCGGACTCGGCCGCGTCGGGCGTGTCGTCCCAGGCCCGCGGGTCGAGCACGCGGTTGCGGTTCACGAGCATGTCGCGGCTGAGCATCGGGGGCGGGCCCTCGTCCCGGGGGGCGGAGCGGGGCGTGCGTGCGGCGGACGCGGGGGCGGCGCCCGGGGGGCGCTTATCGCCCGGGGGGAGGCGCCGCTGGCGGCGCAGGGTGAGGGCGGCGGCGGCCGCGACGGCCAGCACCACCACGACGATCCAGATCCAGTCCACGTCCGCTCCTCTCGCGACCGGCGTCGGCTACTCCTCGGCGGAGACGGCGCGCCCCGACCAGCTGCGCGGCGTGACGGCCACCAGCACGGGGCGCACTCCCGGAGCCCAGGGGGCCGGGGCGGGGGCGTCCGGTGCGCCGTCGAAGGCCCCGGAGACGCCCCGCACCAGCACGGACCAGCCGGTGGCCGTGCTCTGGTCGAGGTCGTCGACCTCGAACGCCACGTCGGTGGGCGTGGTCAGCTGGGCCAGCACGGAGCCGGCGCCGACCCGGAACACCACCTGGGAGCCGATGACCACGTAGTTGACCGGCAGGACCTCCAGCCCGTTGGAGGAGACCCACGACACGCGCCCGACGCTCGCGTCGCCCAGCAGGCGCCGGCACTCGTCGGGGTCGATGGTCAGGAAGTGGCCAACCGTCATGATGGCGAGCTTACAGCGCCCCCAGAGTCCAATTGCGCACCTCAGGCACGTCCTCCAGGTGGGCCCGGATGTAGGCCTCGTGGCGCTCCAACTGGGCCTGACACCAGCGTTTGAGGTCCTCGGCCCCCTTGGGCAGCGACCGGGCGTTGTTGATGGCGTCCATGACCAGGTGGTACCTGGAGGCCCGGTTGCGCACCACCATGTCGAACGGCGTGGTCGTCGTGCCCTGCTCGATGAAGCCGCGGACGCGGAACCGATCGGCGTCCGGCCGTCCATGCATGAGCTGGTGGATGCCGCCCGGATAGCCGTGGAAGGCGAACACCACGTCGACGGTGTCTGTGAACAGCTCGCGGAAGAGGGTTTCGCTCATGCCGTGGGGGTGGTCCTTGGGGCGGCGCAGGGTCATCAGGTCGACCACGTTCACCACGCGGGTGCGCAGGCCCGGCAGGTAGTTGCGGAGAAGTTCGGCCGCCGCGATGGTCTCCATGGTCATCACGTCGCCGGCGCAGGCCAGCACGATGTCCGGCTCGCCGGCCCCGAAGCCGTCCTCATGGCCCGCCCACTCCCAGATGGACGCCCCCCGCGTGCAGTGCTCGACCGCCTCGTCCATCGAGAGCCACTGGGGCTGCGGCTGCTTGTCCTGGACGATCAGGTTCACGTAGTTGGTCGACCTGAAGCAGTGGTCGGCCACCGACAGCAGGCAGTTGGCGTCCGGCGGCAGGTAGACCCGCGCCACGCCCGAGCCCATGTTCAAGAGCAGCTGCAGCAAGCCGGGACCCTGGTGGCTGAAGCCGTTGTGGTCGTTGCGCCACGCCGTCGAGCTGAGCAGCACGTTCAGGCTCGGGACGTCGGCCCGCCACGGCAGTTCGGCCGCCTCCTGCAGCCACTTGCTGTGCTGGACCGTCTGCGACGCCGACACCATCGCGAACGCCTCGTAGGTGGCGAACAACCCGTGGCGTCCGGTGAGGGTGTAGCCCTCCAGCCACCCGTGGCAGTTGTGCTCGCTGAGCACCTCCATCACCCGGCCCGACCGCGACAGCTTCACGTCCTCGGCCACCACCTCCTCCAGCCAGGTGCGGTCGGACGCCTCGAACACCGCGCCGAGCCGGTTGGAGTTGGTCTCGTCGGGGCAGAACAGCCGGAAGGTGGTCGGGTTGAGCCGGTACGCCTCGCGCATCAGCTCGCCGAGCTTGCGGGTCGACTCGACCCGCTCGGCGCCGCGGCCCTCGACGGCCACGGCCAGGCCGCGGAAATCGGGCAGCTCGAGCGGCCGCATCAGCCGGCCGCCGTTGGCGAACGGGGTGCCGGACAGTGTCAGGTCGGACGCCTCGGGTGCGGCCCGCCGCACCAGCTCGACCGGGCGGCCGTCGTCGTCGAACAACTCCTCGGGGCGGTAGGAGCGCAGCCACCGCTCGAGCAGCATGAGGTGCTCGGCGTTCTCCTTCACGCCGGACAGCGGCACCTGATGCGCCCGCCACGTGCCCTCGACCACCACGCCGTCGACCTCGTGGGGGCCGGTCCAGCCCTTGGGGCTCCGCAGGATGATCATCGGCCACACGGGGCGGACGCCGTCCCAGCTGCCGTCGCGCGCGGCGTCCTGGATGGCCTTGATGCGCCCGTGGGCGTGAGCCAGGGCGTCCGCGAACCGGTGGTGCATGCCGGGGGTGTCGTCGCCCTCGACCTCGATGACCTCGTACCCGTGGCCCTCGAACAGGCTGCGCACCTCCTCGCGCGGCTTGCGGGCCAGCACGGTCGGGGCGGCGATCTTGGCGCCGTTGAGGTGCAGCACCGGCAGCACCGCGCCGTCGTGGGCGGGGTTGAGGAAGGAGATGCCCTTCCAGGAGCCCTCCAACGGGCCGGTCTCGGCCTCGCCGTCGCCGACGACGGCCACGCACAGCAGGTCGGGGTGGTCGAACACGGCCCCGAACGCGTGAATGAGCGCGTAGCCCAGCTCGCCGCCTTCGTGGATCGAGCCTGGCGTGGTCACCGAGGCGTGGCTCGGGATGCCGCCCGGGGCGGAGAACTGGCGGAACAGCGTCCGCAGGCCCGCCTCGTCCTGGGTGACGTGCGGGAAGGCCGGGGTGTAGGTGCCCTCCAGGTAGGACGCCGCGACGATCGCCGGGCCGCCGTGTCCCGGGCCGGCGACGTAGAGGCACTGCTGGCCGGTGCGCCGGATGAGCCGCGACACGTGCGCCCAGATGAACGCCAGGCCCGGGCTGGTGCCCCAGTGCCCGAGCAGGCGCGGCTTGATGTCGTCGGCCGACAGCGGACGCCGCAGCAGCGGGTTGTCCATGAGGTAGATCTGGCCCACGGTCAGGTAGTTGTTGGCGCGCCACCACGCGTCGATGGCGGCGAGTTCGGAGTCGTCGAGGCCGGGAAGCTGTACGGACATGGTGGCCACGCTACGCCCTGGGCGTGGGGACGTCCGCGTCGCCGTCTCCGTCCGTGAACGTGGTGCGGCCGCGCAGCTTGGCCGCCAGTTCGCCGTCGATGGAGTCGCTGATCAGCGACACGATCTGCAGCGCCCGGAGCAGGTGCACCGGCACAAGCGGGTTGGCGAACACCGAGAGGCTGACGTAGACCCGGTCGCGGATCAGCACGAACCGCACCCAGCGTGCCTCGGTGTTCAGGTCGCTGATCACCTCCATGGCCCGCGAGCGTCCCTCGATGTCGTGCACGAGCGGGGCGAAGACGAGCACCTCCTGGGCGTCGCGGCTCGGCCGCAGGAACACCATCGTCGTGCCCACGCGCAGCGCAAGGTCGCCGTCGTCGTCGCGCAGCGGCTCGTGCCCGAGCAGCGCCGTCAGCTGGGCGGCGACGGCGGCGTCCAGGTCGCGCCGTGTGGGCGCGGCGACCGGCTGCGCCAGGGCCAGCTCGGCCCCGGGGCCGGCGGCCGGCTCCACCGGCGTCGGGGTGAGAATGTCGGCGAGCTGGTCGGGGGCCAGCAGCGCGGGATGCTGCACCCCGAACCCGTCGCGCAGCGCGGCGGCGGCGGATGCGGCGAGCCCGGCGGGCTCCTCCTGGGTGCCGGTCAGCGACCAGTCCCCGGACTCGGCCCCGGCCGTCCAGCCGGCGGCGGCGAGGACGTCCGCCCCGCCGGGCGGCAGGTGGGCGGCGTCCGCCCGCAACTCGAGGCGTCCGGACGGGCCGCACCGGAAGGTGACGTACGGCGCTGAGGCGTCCGCGTCGGCTTCGATCACGCCGATCGCCAGGGCGGCGTCCTCGTCCATCACCGAGATCACCTCGGACAGCCGCTCGCCGAAGCGGCGCCAGGAGTCGGCGGCCGAGCGGTCGAAGTCGAAGTCCGACACGTCGGAGGTCAGGCGGGGGTCCTCGCTCACGGGGCCAACCTAGCGCGTGGGGCGCGCTAGCCCCCCAGCAGGGCGGCGATCACCAGCAGCGTGGCCACCGAGCAGATCGTCGACCAGAACACGGCGTCGCGGGCGAGCAGCTCGCTCTCCTCGTACCGGGTGGCGACCACGTATACGTTCTGCGCGGCGGGCAGGGCGGCCAGCACCACGACCGCGTACAGCGGCAGCCCTGTGAGGCCGAACGCGAACCGTCCGATCAGCCAGGCGGCCAGGGGGTGGGCGACCACCTTCAAGGCCACCGCCCAGGCCATCTCGGCGCGGTGCGGGCCGGCGCCGGGTAGCGGGTCCAGGCGCAGCGACACCCCGAACGACAGCAGCATCAGCGGGACGGCCATGCCGCCGACCATGTCCACGGGCCCGAGCACCAGTTTCGGCAGGGGGATGCGCAGCAGGTTGACGGCCAGCCCGGCGACGATGCCCACGGTGATCGGGTTGCGGAACGGCAGGCTCAGGTAGCGCAGCGGGCTGAGCCGCACCCCCGACGCCTGGGCGCCGGCGCCGTCCAGCAGCGCCAGGGCCACCGGCTGGATCAGCGCCACCTGCATGAGCAGGATCGGGGCCACCCAGGTGGCGTCCGCGAGCAGGGCCAGCGCGACGGGCAGCCCGAAGTTGGCGGCGTTGGTGTACCCGGACGCCATCACGCCCACCACGCTCGGGCCGAGCCGCCGGGGCCGGAACGCGATCGCGGCGCCCAGCAGGTAGAGGCCCATCACGCACGCCACCGCCAGGGCGCTCACCACCACCGTGACCGAGAACACGTGGTCGAGCGATGCGCGCGCCAGCAGGCCGAACAGCAGCGCCGGGGACGCCACGGTGAACGCCAGCACCGCCATGAACCGGCGTCCGGTCTGGTTGACCAGGCCGAGGTGAGCGATGAGCCAGCCGACGCCGATCACGACCCAGATGGTCGTGATGCCCGCCAGCGCGTCCTGCACCTGGTCAGCGTATCTTCAGTCCTGGTGCCGGACGTCGCCGTCCCGGGCCTGGCCGGCCTGCCCGGGCGCCGCAGGCGGGGGCGTTAGCATGACGCCGATGCCCGAGCCGCCGCGGACCCGCAACCACGTCATCGACCTCGCCCGCGTGGCGGCCGTGATCGTGGTCGTGGTGTTCCACGGGCTGCTCTACCAGGTGCGCCTCGTCGACGGGGCCCCGGTCGTGGTGCCCTGGGCGGCACCCGTGGTGCTGTACCCGCTCACGTGGGTGCTGATGATCATGCCGCTGTTCTTCGTCGCCGGCGGGTTCGGGCACAGCCTGACCGTCGACCGGCTGCGCCGCGAGGGGGCGTCGTACGCGTACTACCTGGCGTCCCGGGGCCGTCGGCTGGTCGGGCCGGTGGCGGTGTTCGTGACGTTCTGCGCGGCGGTGGCCACCGCGGCCGCCTGGCTCGGCCCACTGGACGAGGTGGCCGAGCTGGGCCGGCAGGTGATGCAGCTGCTGTGGTTCATCACCGTGTACCTGGTGATCGTGGCGATCGCGCCGGTGATGGTGAGCGCGCATGACCGTCACGGGGTCGCGCCGATGCTCGCGTTGGGCGCGCTGGCCGCCGGCGTGGACGCCTGGTCGTTCGCCGCCGGCGACGCCCAGCTGCGCAACCTGAACATGCTGACCGTGTGGCCGCTGGTGCATCAGCTCGGCATCGCGTACGAGCGCGGCTGGTTCCGGCGGGGTCCGGCGTGGACGGCCTGGGCGTGCGTGGCGGGGGGTGCCGCCGGGGTGGCGGCGCTGGTGTTCGGGTTCGGGTACCCGCCCACGGCGGTCGGGTTCGCCGACCTGCCCATCGCCAACATCCAGCCGCCGACGCTGGCCATGGCCGTCCTCGCCGTGGCGCAGTGCGGGGCGCTGGGGCTGCTGGAGCGCAGCGGCGTCCTTGCGTCGCTGCCGCCGCGGCTTGCGCGCGTCGTCGCGTTGGGCAACGCCCTGTCGGTGAGCGTGTACCTGTGGCACATCGGGTGCATCCTGCTGGCGGGTGGGCTGTTGCTGGGACTCTCGCTGGCGCTGCCCGCGGCGTCCGGCTTCCTGCTCCACCAGCTCACCGTTGCGGCCGTCTCGCTGGTCGTCGTCGCGGTGGTGGTGCCCCTGCTGGGACGCCTCGAGTTGCGGCTGGTCCCGCCGCTGGGTGGGCGTCCGGACGGCCCGCTGGCCGTGGTGGCCTACGTCGTCCTCGCGGCGTCGACCCTTCTGGTGTGGCAGTTCGGAGTGGTTCTTCACCCCGCCCGGCCCGGCTCCACGCTGGGCGTGATCGGCATCTGGGCCGGATCGTGGCTGATGGCGCGGGCTGCCGCTCCCGCCGAGCGCCCCGTTTTGTCATAATCGATCGTTGCGGTGGGTTCCACCGCACGGAAGGGGGCGGCGTGGATCCGTACACCTGGGACGCCCCGTGGTTCGTCATCGTCGGAGGCCTGTTCGTCATCGTCATGCTGCGCGCCAATGGCACGTACTGGATCGGCCGCCTGATGGAGCACGGCGCGCACCGCACACGCCTGGCCCGGCTGCTGGACTCCCCCGGCTACGCCCGCGCGCTCGAGCTGGTGCACCGGTGGGGTGCGCCGGTGGTCTCGGCGTCGTTCCTGACGATCGGCGTCCAGACGCTCGTCAACCTGGCCGCGGGCGCCACGCGCATGCCGCTGACCCGCTACCTGCCCGCGGTCGCGCTGGGCGGCGTCGCGTGGGCGTTGATCTACGGCACCGTCGGGGTCGCGGGCTTCTCGGCGCTCGGGTTGTTGTGGCAGCGCTCGCCGTTCCTGGCCGGCAGCCTCGCGGTCGTGCTGGTCGTGGCGCTCGCCGGCTTCGTCAGCTGGCGGTTCCGCGAGGCGCGCTCGGGGCGCCCGGACCAGTCCTCGTCGGCATCCGGGCCCGCCGCCCAGTCGGAACCGGCGGAGTAGCCCCCGCGGGGTGGTGCGAGCCGGCCGGGAGGCCGGCCGCCGCGGACTCAGAGGTGGCCCCGCCCGAGCGTGTCGGTGCTCAGGGGCGCGGCCGGATCGCCCTCGGCCGCGGCGGCGTGCCTGCTCTGGTACGCGGCGTCCTCCTCGCCTGGACGCACGTGCGTCGGGTCCAGGACGCGCTGCAGGAACGTGCGGGTTCGCTCGTGCTGGGGGTTGCCGATCACCTGGTCGGGGTGGCCCTCCTCCACGATCACGCCCCCGTCCATGAAGATCACCCGGTCGGCCGCCTCGCGGGCGAACGCCATCTCGTGCGTGACCACCATCATGGTCATGCCGCCCAGGGCGAGGTCGCGCATGACGGCGAGCACGTCGCCCACCAGCTCGGGGTCGAGCGCGGAGGTGGGCTCGTCGAAGAGGATCATCTCGACGTCCATCGACAACGCCCGGGCGATGGCCACGCGCTGCTGCTGACCGCCGGACAGCTGGGCCGGGTAGGCGTCCGCCCGGTCCTTGAGGCCGACCTTGTCGAGGTAGGCCAGCGCGGACTTCTCGGCGGTCGCCTTGTCGATCTTCTTGACCGCCGTCTGGCCGATCGTGCAGTTCTCGAGCGCGGTGAGGTGCGGGAACAGGTTGAACTGCTGGAAGACCATGCCCATCTGGGTGCGGATGTGGTCGACGTCGGCGTCCGGGTCGGTGATCTCCTCGTTCAGGATGAAGATGCGCCCCGACGTCGGCTGCTCCAGCAGGTTGATGCACCGCAGCAGCGTCGACTTGCCCGAGCCGGACGGCCCGATGACGCAGACCACCTCACCGCGCCGGACCACCGTGCTGATGCCCTTGAGCACCTCCACGCTGCCGAAGCTCTTGTGGAGGTCGTAGACCTGAATCTCGTCCTCGCGCTTGCCGGTGGGGATGGGGTTCGTGGACATCAGCGGGCCTTCTTCGAGCGCGATTCCATGCGCCGCACCAGCAGCGTCAAGGGAAGGGTGATGAGCAGGTAGCACAGGCCGGCAATCACCAGCGGGGTCAGGTTGCCGTTGCTGTTGGACAGGTCGCGGCCGAACTTGGTCAGCTCGAACGCCGACGTCGTCAGGCCGAGCACGTACACCAGCGAGCTGTCCTTGGTGAGCAGGATCAGCTCGTTGGTCAGCGGCGGCGTGATGATGCGGAACGCCTGCGGCAGGACGATGCGCCGCATCGCCATGCCCGAGGGCATGCCGAGCGATCGGGCGGCCTCTACCTGGCCCTTGGGCACCGCCTGGATGCCCGCGCGGATCGTCTCGGCCATGTAGGCGGCGGACACCATGCCGAGCGCGGTCCAGACCGTGCCGTAGGGGTCGAGCGGGAACCTCAGCCCGGGGAACGCGACGGACAGCAGCCCGAACGCCAGCAGCACGATGATCGCCGGGACGCCCCGGAAGAACTCGATGTAGGCACTGGCCAGCCAGCGATACGGGCCGACCTGCGAGAGGCGCATGAGCGCCAGGATCGTGCCCGCGGTGAGGCCGAACACGAAGGCGCCCGCGGTGTAGGCGATCGTGTTGAGCAGCGCCTGGGGCAGCCCGGACGTGAGCGTGCGGACGATCAGGTCGGGGCGGAAGAAGACCTGCGTCACCTGGCGGCCGTCCACCGTGACGACCACGGCGACGAGCAGCAGGGCGAGGACGACGTACTGGGCGATCCGGATGCGCTGCGCACGCTTGCGCGGCGACAGCTTGGCCCGCTGGGGTGCGGGAACGGTCGTGGTGGTCATGGGGCTCCTGCCGGTTCGTCGGGAACAGCCGGACGCCCGGCGTCCGGCCCGCCAACCCCCCGCGGACCAGACGCCGTGGCGATCAGATCACTTCGGGGCGTCGACCCCGAACCACTTCTTGTAGATGGTGTTGTAGGTGCCGTCGGTCTTGGACGTCGTGATGACCTGGCTGACCACGGCCTGCAGGGCGGCGTTGTCCTTGCCCATGTTGAAGCCGTACTCCTCGCCGGTCTGGAACTCCTGGACGACCTTGGTGGTCGGGTTGTCCTTGGCGAAGTCGAACATCACGCCGTTGTCGTTGATGGCCCCGTCGACCGTGCCACCAAGGACGGCGTTCGCGCCGGTCGGCATGTCGTCGAAGATCTTGGTGGTGTAGCCGTACGTGGCGGCGTTCTTCTCGGCCCAGTCCTTGCCGGTGGTGTCGGTCTGGACGGCCAACTGCTTACCCTTGAGGCCGTCGATGTTCGTGATGCCGGAATCGCCCTTGACCAGCAGCGCCTGGGTCGCCTTGAAGTAGGGCTCGGCGAAGAGCGTCGCCTCCTTGCGCTTGTCGGTGATCGTGATGGCGGCGGCGCCGGCGTCGCACTTCTTCGCGGTGAACACCGCGCCGGAGGTGATCTGGCCGAACTCGATGTCGACGATCTCCTGGGTCACGTTGAGCTTCTTGGCGACGAGGTCCATCAGGTCGACGTCGAAGCCGACGATCTTGCCGGACGCATCCTTGAACTGGAACGGCTTGTAGGCCAGGTGCGTGCAGACGGTGAGCTTGCCGGCGGACACCAACGACACGCTGGCGCCTCCGGTCGCGTTCGCCGTGGTGGTGGTCGCGGGCGTGCCGCTGTTGGCACAGGCGGTGAGGCTGAGCGCCCCGGCGGCGGCGACAGCGGCCAGGACGACGCGGGTGCGGTGGGTGGTCACGTTGTGTGATTCCTCTCGTGGGAACAGGTGATGGGGCATCTTTGCACCTGAGTTCCGGTGCCTCAGGTCATGTCCACACGCTTTCATCAAGCCGTGACAATCCGTGTGGTGCGCGCGAGCGTCCGGTCAGCGAGCCGGACGCCTACTCGCCGGACGCTGGGTGGTCACCATCCAGGGACGGTCGGCGTCCGGGGTGGGGCGTGGGCTCGTGCGATGCTGGCCCGATGGACTCCCCCCGCATCCACGAGCCGGCAGAACTCGACCGGCTGCTGTCCGTCGCGGCCGAGGTGGCCCGGGCGTGCGGACGCCTGATCATGGACGAACGCCCGCGAAACGTGGGGGTGGCGGCCACCAAGTCGAGCGTCACGGATGTCGTCACCGTCATGGACCGGCGCAGCGAGGAGCTGGCGCGGGCGTTGCTCACGGCCCGTCGTCCGGGGGACGCGATCCTCGGCGAGGAAGGTGCCGCCGTCGAAGGCACCACGGGCATCACGTGGCTGGTCGACCCCATCGACGGAACGGTGAACTACCTGTACGGAATCGAGGCGTACGCGGTGTCCGTCGCCGCGGTGGTCGGCGACCCCAGCGTCGAAGGAGGCTGGGTGCCGGTGGCCGGGGCGGTCTACCAGCCGGCCACGGACGAGCTGTACCTAGCGCGGTCGGGCGGCGGGGCGCGGCTGGTGTCGGGCGACGGGGACGGCGCCGTGCTGCGCGCGGTGTTGCCCGACGACCTGGCCGAATGTCTGGTCGGGACCGGTTTCGGCTACCGCGTCGACGAGCGCGTGCGCCAGGGTGCCGAGGTGGCGCTGGTGCTGCCGCGGGTGCGCGACATCAGGCGGCACGGGTCGGCCGCCCTCGACCTGTGCGCCGTGGCCCGGGGCCGGCTGGACGCCTACTACGAGCGCTGCCTCAACTCGTGGGACCTCGCCGCCGGCTGGCTGGTCGCGCAAGAGGCCGGCGCTGTCGTGCGCGGGGCCCACGGTGGGCGTCCGGACCGGAACTTGACGCTGGCCGGGTCCGCGGCGGCCGTCGCCGACCTGACGGCGATCCTCGCGGGCTGAACGGCGGCGATCCTCGCAGGCACAGCAGGACAACCGCCGCCCGGTGGCACTTCTGTGCTGCATCTCGGGGCCCGCGCCCCCGGGAATGTCGCACAGACACGTCACCACGTGGAGGCGCGTCCGGGGGGCGGAGCCCGGTCAGAGCCATGGTGATCAGGTGCGTGGTCAGTGTGTCCCACCGGGTGACCTCCCCGGACGGGCCCACATGCCCGGGCACCTCGGGCGGCAGCGTGTTGGCCTGCCACACCATGAGGACGCCGTACGCGGCCGCCGCGGCGGCGAGCGCGACACGCCCCGGGATCGGGCCGGACGAGGGCGGGGTCACGCTTGAGAGCATAGAGCGCCCCGCGCTCCCACCGAGGAGTCGTCGGGAACGCGGGGCGTCAGGCGTGAGGCGTGAGGCGTCAGCGCAAACCGGTCAGCTGCAGCCGCTGGTCGAGCCGCAGCCCTCGCAGACGTAGCAGCTGCCCGAGGGTCGCATCTTCGTGCCGCAGGTGAGGCACAGGGGCGCGTCGACGGCGTGGCCGGTGACCCGCTCGATCAGCTCGGCCGTGGTGTGGGCCTGGGTCAGGTCGGGCTGCGCCGCCAGCAGCGTGGGCTGGTTGGGGCCGGCCTCGTCGAAGCGCATGTTGTCGGCTGCGTCGTTCTTCAGCGACTCGGACTCGATCATCTCCGCCTCGTCCTCCTCCGAGATGTACGAGCCGGTCTGCACGTACCGCGAGCGTTCCGCGGCCGTGTAGATGCCCAGCTCGGACCGCTCGTCGAAGCTGAGGAAGTCGAGCGAGAGCCGCTTGAACACGTAGTCGATGACGGACTGGGCCATCCGCAGGTCGGGATCGTCGGTCATGCCGGCGGGCTCGAACTTGAGGTTGGTGAACTTCTGCACGTACGTCTCCAGCGGGACGCCGTACTGCAGGGCGATCGAGATCGCGATCGAGAACGCGTCCATGACGCCGGCCAGGGTGGAGCCCTGCTTGCCGAGCTTGAGGAACAGCTCGCCGAGGCGTCCGTCGTCGTACTGGCTGGCGGTCATGTACCCCTCGGCGCCGCCGACGGTGAACGACGTGGTCTGGCTGCGGCGCTGCTTGGGCAGGCGCTGGCGCCGGGGCCGGTACTCCACGCGCACCTCTGGCTGAGGCGCGGCGGCCGGAGCGGCGGCGTCCTTCTTCTTGCCGTCGCTGAGCGGCTGGCCGACCTTGCAGTTGTCGCGGTACACGGCGAGCGCCTTGAGGCCGAGCTTCCAGCCCTGCAGGTACACGTCGGCGATCTCGTCGACGGTGGCCGACTCGGGCAGGTTGACGGTCTTGCTGATCGCCCCGGACAGGAACGGCTGGACGGCCGCCATCATGCGCACGTGGCCCATCGGCCGGATCGCCCGCTCGCCCATCGCGGTGTCGAACACCCCGTAGTGCTCGGTCTTCAGCCCGGGTGCGCCCACGACGTGGCCGTGCTCGGCGATGTAGGCGACGATGGCCTCGGACACCTCGGCGGTGTAGCCGAGCCGGGCCAGCGCGCGCGGCACCGTCTGGTTCACGATCTGCATTGAGCCGCCGCCGACGAGCTTCTTGAACTTCACCAGCGAGAAGTCGGGCTCGATGCCGGTGGTGTCGCAGTCCATCATGAACCCGATCGTGCCGGTGGGTGCCAGCAGGGACGCTTGGGCGTTGCGGAAGCCGTTGCGGGCGCCCAGCTCGACGACCTGGGCCCACTCGCGGGTGGCGGCGTCGTGCACCGGACGGTCGGCGTCCTCGCCCACCCGCAGGTCGTCGTTGGCGGCCTGGTGCTTGCGCATCACCTTCTGGTGAGCCGTCGCATTGCGCGGGTACCCGGCGTACGTACCTACCACGGAGGCCAACTCGGCCGAGCGCCGGTACGCCGCGGCGGTCATCAGCGAGGTGATCGCGGCGGCCAGCGAGCGGCCCCCGTCGGAGTCGTAGCCGCGGCCCATCGCCATCAAGAGGGCGCCCAGGTTCGCGTAACCGATGCCCAGCTGCCGGTAGTCGCGCGTCGTCTTCGTGATCGCCTCGGTGGGGAAGTCGGCGAACGTGATCGAGATGTCCATCGCGGTGATGATCAGCTCGCACGCCTTCACGAACTTCTCGACGTCGAACACGTCGCCGGCGCCCAGGAACTTGAGCAGGTTCAGGCTGGCCAGGTTGCAGGAGCTGTTGTCCAGACTCATGTACTCGGAGCAGGGGTTGGACGCCGTGATGCGGCCGGTCTCCGGGTTGGTGTGCCAGGCGTTGATCGTGTCGTCGTATTGCAGGCCGGGGTCGGCGCACGCCCAGGCGGCCGTCGCGATCTTGCGGAACAGGGCGCGGGCGTCGACTTCCTCGATCACCTCGCCGGTCATCCGGGCCCGCAGCCCGAACGCGGACCCGGCTTCGACGGCGTTCATGAACGCGTCGTTGACCCGGACCGAGTTGTTCGCGTTCTGGTACTGGACGCTGACGATGTCGCGCCCGCCCAAGTCCATGTCGAAGCCCGCGTCGCGCAGCGCGCGGATCTTGTCCTCTTCGCGGGCCTTGGTCTCGACGAACTCCTCGATGTCGGGGTGATCGACGTCGAGGACGACCATCTTCGCGGCGCGCCGCGTGGCGCCGCCGGACTTGATGGTGCCGGCGGACGCGTCCGCCCCGCGCATGAACGACACCGGACCGGACGCCGTCCCACCGGAACTCAGCAACTCCTTGCTGGAGCGGATGCGGGACAGGTTGAGCCCCGCGCCCGAGCCGCCCTTGAAGATGAAGCCCTCCTCCCTGTACCAGTTGAGGATCGACTCCATCGAGTCGTCGACGCTCAGGATGAAGCACGCGCTCACCTGCTGCGGGCTGGCCGTGCCCACGTTGAACCACACCGGGGAGTTGAAGCTGAACACCTGGTGGAGCAGCATCCAGGTCAGCTCGTGGTCGAACACCTCGGCGTCCGCCGGAGAGGCGAAGTAGCCGTTGTCCTCGCCGGCGCGGCGGTACTTGCCGACGACGCGGTCGATGAGCTGGCGCAGGCTGCGCTCGCGCACCGGGGTGCCCAGCGCCCCCCGGAAGTACTTGGTGGTCACGATCGTGGACGCGTTCAGGCTCCAGAAGTCGGGGAACTCCACGCCGCGCTGCTCGAACACGCTCTCGCCGGTGCGCCAGTTCGTCTGCACGATGTCGCGGCTCTCCCACGCCACGTCGTCATACGGGTGCACGCCCTCGGTGGTGAAGACGCGCTCGATCCTCAGCCCCTTGGCCTTCGCGGCGGGCTTGCGGCTCGCCTGCTGGGTGTCGGTCATCGCTGGTGGTCCCTCTCCTGGTGGTGGTTCGACGCGGCCGGCGTCTCGGTGTGTCGGTGTCATGGTGTGGGCGGTGGGGGTCAGAACAGGTGCTCGGGGGCCGACGCGCTCGCCGCCCCCGACGACGCTGTGGCTGCGGCGAGCGACTCGCGAAGCCTCACGATTTCCGTCTCGAAGTCGTCGACGGACTGGTAATGGCGGTACACCGACGCGAACCTCAGGTACGCGACGGCGTCCAGCTCACGCAGGGGCCCCAGGATGGCGACGCCGACCTCGTCGGCGGGGATCTCTGCCTGGCCCCCCGCGCGCAGGGTCTCCTCGACCCGCTGCCCCAGGCGGGCGAGCTGCGCCTCGGTGACCGGGCGCCCCTTGCACGCCTTGCGGACGCCGCTCACCACCTTGTCGCGCGAGAACGGTTCGACGACGCCGGACCGCTTGACCACGACCAGCTGCATCTGTTCGAGCGTCGTGAAGCGGCGCGAGCAGGAGCGACACTCGCGGCGACGGCGGATGGAGGTGCCATCGTCGGCGACCCGAGAGTCGAGGACGCGTGAGTCGGTGAAGCGGCAATACGGACAGAACACGGCCCCTCCTCCCCCGCACGACGGCCCTCCCTGTGGATGGGCCTGTGGACGTCCGGTGTACCCGATGTGGACCACGACCACAACCTGTGGATGAAACACATCGATGTAACTACTAGATGTAGAGGTTATGAGGAGTGGGCGCGCGATGCAAGCCCCGACGCGCGCTTGGACGGCGTCAGGGTGGGGGCGCCGACGCGTCCGGCTCGGAAGCCCGAGCGTCAGGCCCGCCCCGGGGGCTGAGGCCCGACCGCGGACAGCGCCGACCCGGTCGGTGTGGCCGGCGGCGCGTCGCTGATGGCCAGGAAGGCCAGCACGACCGTGGTCGCCATCACTGCGGCGACGAGGGCGACGGCCAGCACGAGCACGGCCAGGCCGCGCGGCGTCCAGTACAGCCGTGCGCCCGCAGCCGACACCGCCGGACGGGACGCCGTGCGCGCCTCCCGGTCCCCAGGTGAGCAGGCCGCCGGGGCCGCCCACGCATGCGCCCGTGGGTCGGACGGACGCGACGTGGGGTGCCCGGCCGGCCGACGCCGGGAGGGTGCGGGCCGGACGGTGTTCGAGACGGTGGGGCCCGAGGAGGTGGAACCCAGCAGCAGAGCGGTCATCGTGACTCCTTCATCGTCGGCGTCGCCGGTCGGCGGACCATCGAACGTCTGTTCGAACAGTATTATCGAACGTACGTCCGATGGCAAGGCCTGGCGGGTGTGCCGTGTCGTATTGATCGGTACGTGAGGTCAGTCCACCAGCCGGGTCTGACAGTTCTTGAACCGGCTCCGCGACACGTCGTACAGACGTTTGATTGTGGTGTTCGATTCCCCTAGGTTTGAGCCATGGCGACGACGCAGAGTCCACGCGGTCCGGGCAGGCCGCGCAAGCCCGTGCCCAAGCAGACGCACCGAGGCCGACCCACCGACGAAGAGTTGGCGGCGCTGAGCAAGCTCAGCCGGGTCCGGTCCCTTCCTGACGGTCCGGCCGACGCGCATGGGCTGACCCTTCGGCAACGGCTCATCCTCCAAACGATCAAGGAGGCGATCGAGAAGCGCGGCTTTCCGCCGACGATCCGCGAGATGGGCGAGGCGGTCGGCCTGGCGTCCCCGTCCAGCGTGACGCACCAGCTCAAGGCCCTCGAGGCGAAGGGCTACCTCTCCCGCGACCCGAAGCGCCCCCGCGCGTTGATGGTCCGATTACCGGCCGACGGCGGCGCGGACGCCGCCACGTCCGAGGCCGGGGCGCCGGAACCCACCTCGGCGTACGACCCTGACGTGCACGTGTCCCGGTCGGTGGAGGTTCCGGTGCTGGGCCACATCGCGGCGGGCGGGCCCATCTTGGCCGAGCAGCGCATCGAGGAGGTGCTCCCGCTCCCCCGCGACCTCGTCGGCGAAGGGGTGCTGTTCCTGCTGCAGGTGCGGGGCGACTCCATGATCGACGCCGCCATCTGCGACGGCGACTACGTGGTCGTCCGCCAGCAGCCGGACGCCTCCAACGGCGACATCGTCGCGGCCCTCATCGGTGACGAGGCCACGGTGAAGACCTTCAAGCGCACGCCCGGGCACGTGTGGTTGCTGCCGCACAACCCCGCGTACGAGCCCATCGACGGCAATCACGCCACGATCCTGGGCAAGGTCACCGCGGTGCTGCGCCGGGTCTAGGCGCCCTCACGCGGTCTCGGCCGCTTGCTGCGCCGGCCCGTCGAGCCGGCGCAGCGCGGCGATCGCCACTTCACGGTCGTCGGTTGTCCAGAACCCGGGCATGGTCGCCCGCAGGAACGACCCGTACCGCGCCGTCCGCAGCCGCGGGTCGAGCACCGCCACCACGCCCCGGTCGCTGAGCCGACGGATGAGGCGTCCGCTGCCCTGGGCCAACAGCAGCGCGGCGTGTGTGGCCGCCACCGCCATGAACCCGTTTCCCCCGGCCTGCTGGACGGCCTGCTGGCGAGCCTGCAGCAAGGGCTCGTCGGGCCGCGGGAAGGGGATCTTGTCGATGATGACGAGCTGGCAGGTTTCTCCCGGCACGTCGACGCCCTGCCAGAGCGACAGCGTGCCGAAGAGGCTGGTGCGGGGTTCGGCGACGAAGCGGCGCGTCAGCTCGCTGAGCTGGGCGTCGCCCTGGCACAGGATCGTCTGCGTGGGCAGTTCCGCGCGGCAGTAGCGCGCCGCCGCCTCGGCGTTGCGCTGCGAAGCGAACAGGCCGAGGGTGCGGCCGCCCGCGGCCCACACCAGCTCGGCGATCTCCGCCAGTGCCTGCTCACCGATGCCGTCGCGGCCCGGCGGAGGCAGCCGGCCGGCGATGTACAGGATTGCCTGCCTCGCGTAGTCGAAGGGCGACCCGACGTCGAGGGCCCGCCAGCGCAGCGCGTCCTCGGGGCGGGCTTCCTCGGCCACCGGTTCGTCATCGCGGACGCGCTCGGCGTGCCGCAGCCCGACGGCCGCGGCGGTCGCGTCGAACGCTCCCCCCGGCGTCAGCGTGGCCGACGTGAGCACGGCCGGCGTCTTGGCCAGGATGCCGTCGCGCATCAACCCCGCCACGTCGAGGGGAGCGACCACCAGCCACCGGCCGAAGCGCTCCCGCTCGCTCACCCACAGCACGTCGGTGTCCTTGCACGCGGCCATGCGTTCGGCGACGTCGAGGATCTCCTTGGCCGCCGCGCCAGCCTGCTTGACGGCGGCGTCCTCCGACCGCGCCAGCGCGGCCGCGGCGCGGCGCGTCACCTCGCGGACGCGCGACAACGCCGATAGCACCTGCTCGTCGTCGGGCCCCAGGCGACGAGCGCCCACGTCCGCCAGCGCCTGTTCCAGCGCGTCGCCCAGGTCGAGGAACTCCAGGCCCACGTCGTCGTCCAGGTGGGCCAGGCACCGCCTGGCCACGCGCTCGACCTGCTGGGGGCTCAGCTCCGCCGACGCCGCGCCGGTGACCCGCGAGACCAGCTCGTGTCCCTCGTCGATCACCAGCCGGTCGTGCTCGGGCAGCGCCGTGCCGCCGTGCATGGCGTTGATCGCCAGCAACGCGTGGTTGGTCACGACGAGCTGGCTGGCCCGGGCCGTCTCACGCGACTTCTCCACGAAGCACACCTCCCCGAAGGGGCAGTTGAGCGCGCCGAGGCACTCGCGCACCGGCACGGACACCTGCGCCCACGCGGCCGCGGTGTGGGTCGGTGCGTCGTCGCGGTCGCCCGCACCCTCGGCGTCCAGTTGCTCGCGGGCCCACTCGCGCAGGGCGACGACCTCGGCGCCGACGACGGATGCGGCGTCCGCCCGGCTCTGGCGCAGGCCCTCGGCGATCGCCTCGCCGCCCAGCAGGCTGTCCTGGTCGGTGCCGGCTCCCTCGACGACGCGGTGCAGGCAGGCGTAGTTGGCCCGGCCCTTGAGGATCGCCGACGTGACTCCGCGTCCGGTCGCCTTCTCGGCCGCCCGGACGGCCGCGGGGATGTCGCTGTTCGCGAGCTGCGCCTGCAACGCCAGCGTCGCGGTCGCGATCACGACCCTGTGCCCGGGGTGTTGGTGCAGGTAGGCCAGGGTGGGGGCCAGGTAGGCCAGCGATTTGCCGGTGCCTGTGCCGGCCTGCACCAGCAGGTGTTCCCCTGCGGCGAAGGCATGGTCGATGGCGTCGGCCATCGCCTGCTGCCCGGCCCGGGGGGCTCCCCCGATCGCGGCGACGGCCGCGGCCAGGATGTCGTCGCTCAGGGAGGGCACCCCGGCAGGCTACCGGACGCCGTCCCTCCACCACCCCGGACGCCGCCCCGCCCGGCCACCGGACAACAACCCGACAACACCGCCGTGGTGGCGGCCTCAGCGCTGCTGGGGCTGGGCCCCCTCGTGAAAGTCGGCGAGCTCGCCGGCCAGGTTCTCGTGCACCCGCGCCACCACGAGCGTGCCGGCCCCGGTGTGCTCGGTGGTGACGATCTCGCCGGCCTTGTGGATGCGGTCCACGAGGTCGTGCCGCGCGTAAGGGATGAGTACGCGCACCTCGACCGCCGGCGTGGGTAGTCGTTCGTCGAGCCGAGCGCGCAGGTCGTCCAGCCCCTCGCCGGTGCGGGCGGAGGTGAAGAGCGCATCCGGCACGAGGGTACGCAGGGTGACCAGGGTCTCGCGGTCCGCGGCGTCCACCTTGTTGAACACGACCTGCTCGGGGACGTCCTGTGCGCCGATGTCGGCGAGCACCGTGCGGACGGCGCGGATCTGGCTGGCCGGGTCCGGGTCGGAGGCGTCCACGATGTGCAGCAGCAGGTCCGCCTCCACGGACTCCTCCAGCGTGGAGCGAAACGCCTCCACCAGGTCGTGGGGCAGGTGGCGAACGAAACCGACGGTGTCGGTCAGCGTGAAGACGCGGCCGTCCGCGGTCTGGGTGCGCCGGGTGGTCGGGTCCAGGGTGGCGAAGAGGGCGTCCTCGACCAGGACGCCGGCCCCGGTCAGGCGGTTCAGCAGCGAGCTCTTGCCCGCGTTGGTGTACCCGACGATGGCCACCGACGGCACCTGATGACGCCGCCGCTCGGCACGCTTGGTCTCGCGGACGGAGTCGAGCTCGCGCAGCCGCTTGCGCAGCTGCGTGATGCGCGAGCGGATGCGCCGGCGGTCGGTCTCGATCTTGGTCTCGCCGGGGCCGCGCCCGCCGATGCCCGCCCCGCCAGCGGCTCGTCCGCCCGTCTGGCGCGACAGGGTGCCGCCCCAGCCGCGCAGCCGCTGGCGCAGGTACTGCAGCTGGGCCAGCTCGACCTGCGCCTTGCCCTCGCTCGACTTGGCGTGCTGGGCGAAGATGTCGAGGATCAGGGCGGTCCGGTCGATGACCTTGACGCCGATGCGGTCCTCCAGGTTGCGTAGCTGGGCCGGTTCGAGCTCGCCATCGCAGATCACCGTGTCGGCGCCCGTGGCCACGACCACCTCGCGCACCTCGTCGACCTTGCCGCGCCCGATGTAGGTGGCCGGGTCCGGGTGGGTGCGGCGCTGCACGAGCCCGTCGAGCACCTCCGAGCCCGCGGTCTCGGCGAGGAGCTTCAGCTCGGCCATCGCGTAGTCGCAGTCGGCCTGGGTGCCGGACGTCCACACGCCGACGAGCACCACGCGCTCGAGTTGCAGCTCGCGATACTCCACCTCGGAGATGTCCGCCAGCTGCGTCGACATGCCGGCCACCCGGCGCAGCGACAGCCGCTCGAACAGCTCGAGCTGGTCGCCGTCGAACCCGTCTTCCTCCGGGTCGTGGGCGGCGTCGTAGGGTTCGTAGGCGTCAGTCATGGTCCTCCTCGCCCGGCAGCCGCACTCGGCCCCGGGCCACGATCACGGCGGGGCCGGTCAGCCACGCCTGCTTGTCCGCGAGCTCCACCTCGAGGGTGCCGCCCGGTACGTCGATCCGCCAGGTGCCGTCGCCGGCACCCTGTGCGGACGCCACGGCGACGGCCGCGGCGACGGTGCCGGTGCCGCAGGAGGCCGTCTCCCCCACCCCCCGCTCGTGCACCCGCAGGCGTAGGTGTCGGGTGCCCACCACGTCGACGAACTCGACGTTCACGCCGTGGGGAAATCGGTCGTCCGGACGCCAGGCCGGCTGCCGGGACAGGTCCAGGGCCGCGAGCTCGTCGGCGGCTACCACGGCGACGGCGTGGGGGTTGCCCACGTCCACGGCCGTGGCCGGCCAGTCGTGCCCGCCCACGCTTACCGACGCGGCGGCGTCCTCGACCCGCGGGCGACCCATCCACACCCGGACGCGGCCGTCCGGCAGCAGCGACGCGTGCCGGACGCCGGCGCGGGTGCCGAACTCGATGGTGGCGGCGTCCGGCGGTACGAGGCCTTCTTCGACCAGGTAGCGGGCGAACAGCCGCGCGCCGTTGCCGCACATCTCGGCGAGCGAGCCGTCGGCGTTGCGGTAATCCATGAACCACGCCTCTGGGTCGCCGTCCCAGCCGGGCACGTGCCGGCCCCGCACCGCGCGCAGCACGCCGTCGCCGCCGACGCCCGCCCGGCGGTCGGCGAGGAAGCGCGCGTCGTCGTCCGACAGCGGGTGGGAGCCGTCGGCGTCGGTGACCAAGACGAAGTCGTTCAGCGTCGCGTGGCCCTTGGCGAAATCGAGCACGTCGGCCATTCTCCCACGCAACTCCAGCGCGGCCGTCAGCGGGCGGGCGTGTGGGCCGGACGGTCAGGCGTCCAGCATGGCCCGGGCGAACTCCTCGGCCAGGGCGGGGGTCCCGGCGGGGCGCCACGAGATCCTCGGGTCGCGCCGGAACCACCCGAGTTGCTTGCGGGCGAAGCGGCGCGTGGCCCTGATCGTCGACTCGCGCGCCTCCGCCTCGGAGATCTCTTTGGCAAGGAAGGCCAGCACTTGCCGGTAGCCCAGGGCCCTGGACGCCGTCCGGCCGTGCCGCAGGCCCCGGGCCTCCAGCCCGCGCACCTCGTCAACGAAGCCCTCGGCCCACATGGCGTCCACGCGGTCGGCGATGCGGGCGTCCATCACGTCGCGCGGCAGCTCCAGCCCGCGGGCCACGACGCCAGGGACGGCGTACGTCCAGGGCGGCAGGGTGGGTGCGAAGTCCCCGGTCAGCTCGAGCACCTCCAGCGCCCGGACGATGCGGCGTCCGTTGCCCGGCAGGATCTCCCTCGCCGCGGCGGTTGACCGCCGAGCCAGCACGGCGTGCAACGCCTCCGGGCCCACGACGGCGAGTTCCGACTCCCAGCGCGCGCGCACCTCCGGGTCGGTGCCGGGGAACTCGAAGGGGTCCAGCACCGCCCGCAAGTACAGGGAAGAACCGCCCACCACGATCGGCACGACGTCGCGCGCCCGGACGTCGCGGATCGCCGCCCGGGCGAGGGCCTGGAAGCCGGCCACCGACCCCGTCTCGGTGACGTCCATGACATCGACGAGATGGTGCCGGACGCCGTGCCGTTGCTCGGCCGTGGGCTTGGCGGTGCCGATGTCCATGCCCCGGTAGACCAGCATCGAGTCGGCGTTGATGATCTCGGCGGGCTGCCCAGCCGCCGCCAGGGCCAGCGCGACCTCGACCGCCAGCGTTGACTTGCCGCTGGCGGTGGGGCCGTGGAGGGCGAGGAGGGCGAGCACGGCCCCATTGTCGCCGAAAGGCTCGTGGGATCGAACGTCGCTGCGCTAGCGTGGATCCCGCCAGCGGAGGCAGGCTGGCACCTGAACGAGAGAGAGGAGGCCGCATGGGCATCTTTGACGACATCAAGAACGCTGTCGCAGAGCACGAGGCCGAGCTGGAGTCCGCGATCGACAAGGCCGCTGACTTCATCGACGAGAAGACGGGTGGCCAGTTCGCCGGGCAACTCGACCAGGCCCAGGAGTTCCTGAAGGACAACATCGGAGAACAGCACGAGCCCGAGGCTCCTGCTGTGGTCACCGATGAGGTCGTGACGGAGGAACCCGTTGTGGTCGCCGAGGATGGCGAGCAGGTCTAGTCCCTCTTGGAGTCTCCGTGACGCGCCGCGCTTCGCGAGTCCGTCCAAAGACGCGAACGTATCTCGCTCAGGGCCGGTCCTTCGGGGCCGGCCCTGAGTGCGTCCAATGCCGAGGATGCTCGGTGCTGGGCTGGTTCAGCGGTCGGTGCAGCCGGACGCCGCGGGCATCGGCTCGGGACGCCGCAGCGGCAGCCCCAGCGTGACCAGGGCGGGGGCGCCCGAGGCGTCCTGGTCGGACGTGGAGGTCCAGCGCTGCCAGGCGTCGCCGCCCGCCGTGCGCCGGATCGGACCGACGGCGCCGTCGGCGTTCAGGTGGTGGGGCGCGGCGTAGGTGATCTCGACGTCGGCCAGGTCGCCGGGACGCGGAACCGGCCCCCCCTCGGGGATCGTCACGTGCACGAGCCGGTTGTCGCGGGCGCGCCCGGACATTCGGTGGGTGGCGGCGTCCTTGCGGCCCTCACCGTCAGCGAACAGCACCTCGACCTGGCTGCCCACCAGCTTGGTGTTCTCGGCCCAGGCGACGTCGCCGACCAGCTCGACAAGGCGCTCGTAGCGCTCCTGGACCACCGGCTTGGGCACCTGGTCGGGCATCGTCGCGGCGGGCGTCCCCGGCCGGATCGAGTACTGGAACGTGAACGCGGCGGCGAAGCGGGCGCGGGCGACGACGTCGAGGGTCGCCTGGAAGTCGGCCTCTGTCTCGCCCGGGAAGCCGACGATGATGTCGGTGGTGATGGCGGCCTCGGGCAGCGCAGCGCGCACGCGGTCGATGATGCCGAGGTAGCGATCGCTGCGGTAGGAGCGGCGCATGGCCTTCAGCACCTGGTCGGACCCCGACTGCAGCGGCATGTGCAGGCTGGGCATCACGTTGGGGGTCTCGGCCATGGCCGCGATGACGTCGTCGGTGAAGGCGGCCGGGTGGGGGGACGTGAACCGCACCCGCTCGAGGCCGTCCACCTCGCCGCAGGCACGCAGCAGCTTGCCGAAGGCTAAGCGGTCGCCGAACTCCACCCCGTACGTGTTCACGTTCTGGCCGAGCAGGGTGACCTCCTGGACACCGGCGTCCACCAGCGCCCGTACCTCGGCCAGCACGTCGCCCGGACGCCGGTCGGTCTCCTTGCCCCGCAGTTGCGGCACGATGCAGAACGTGCACGTGTTGTTGCATCCGACCGACACCGACACCCAGGCGGCGTACGGGGACTCGCGGCGGGTGGGCAGGGTGGAGGGGAAGCGGGTCAGCGCCTCCTCGATCTCCACCTGGGCCGACTGTTCGACCCGCGCCCGCTCCAGCAGGACGGGCAGCGACCCGATGTTGTGCGTCCCGAACACGACGTCGACCCACGGGGCGCGCTTGACGACCGTGTCGCGGTCCTTTTGGGCCATGCAGCCGCCGACTGCGATCTGCATGCCGGGGTGGCCCTGCTTGACCGGGCGCAGGTGGCCCAGGTTGCCGTAGAGCCGGTTGTCGGCGTTCTCGCGCACCGCGCACGTGTTGAACACGACCACGTCGGCGTCGCCGTCGACCGCGCGCACGTACCCCGCCTCCTCGAGCAGCCCGGAGATGCGCTCGGAGTCGTGGACGTTCATCTGGCACCCGTAGGTGATGACCTCGTAGGTGCGTGGTTCAGCGGTGGCAGTCATGACGGGGACCCATGCTACCCATGCGGGGTCGCCTCGCCCTCGCCGGTGTCTCCAGCGCGGGCCTCGGCGTCCGCCAGTGCCTCGCGGACCGCCCGGTGCGTCACGCCGCCGCTGAACCCCCGGCGGGCCAGCGCGCCGGCGATGCGGCGGTAGCGCACCGGAGCCTCCAGGCCCCGGGTGGCCGCGGTCTTCTTGCGCGCCAGCGCCAGGGCGGCGCCATACTCCTGCTCGTCGTCGACCTGCGCCAGCGCCTCGTTCGCCAGGTCGACGTCGACGCCCTTGGTCGCGAGTTCCTGACGAAGGACCCGCCGCGACTTGAGCCGACGCTGCCCGGACTCCACCCACCCGGTGGCGAAGCCCGCGTCATCGACCAGCCGGAGTTCGCCGAAGCGGTCGAGCACCTCGGTGGCCGCGTCGTCGGGCACCCCCTTGCGGCGCAGGATCGCCTCCAGCTCGGATCGCGTGCGCGCACGCACCGTCAACTGTCGCAGGACGATCTCGCGCGCCGCTACGACCGGATCGGCCTGCGGGTCGTCGCGCCCCAGGCCCTCCGGCTCCTCGGCCGCCCGTCTCACGCCGACCCCTAGAAGACGACCTCGCCGGTCACCGGGTCGATGCCCTCGGGCACGTCGTCGGCGGCAGCGGGCACATCGGTGGGCTTGACGCCGATGCCCAGCTTGGCCTTGATGCGCTGCTCGATCTCGAGCGCGATCTCGGGGTTGCGGCGCAGGTGGGTGCGGGCGTTCTCCTTGCCCTGGCCTAGCTGCTCACCCTCGTAGGTGAACCAGGCGCCCGCCTTGCGGATCAGGCCCTCCTCGACGCCCAGGTCGATGAGGCTGCCCTCGCGGCTGATGCCCTGGCCGTAGACGATGTCGAACTCGGCCTGCTTGAATGGCGGCGCCACCTTGTTCTTGACGACCTTCACCCGGGTGCGGTTGCCGACTGCCTCGGTGCCGTCCTTCAGCGTCTCGATGCGCCGGACGTCGAGCCGGATCGACGCGTAGAACTTCAGCGCGCGGCCGCCCGTCGTGGTCTCGGGCGAGCCGAACATCACGCCGATCTTCTCGCGCAGCTGGTTGATGAAGATGGCCGTGGTGTTGGCCCCGGACAGGGCCCCGGTCATCTTGCGCAGGGCCTGGCTCATCAGGCGGGCCTGGAGGCCGACGTGGCTGTCGCCCATCTCGCCCTCGATCTCGGCGCGCGGCGTCAACGCGGCCACCGAGTCGATCACGATCAACGCGAGCGCCCCCGAGCGCACCAGCATGTCGGCGATCTCGAGCGCCTGCTCGCCGTTGTCGGGCTGGCTGACCAGGAGCGCGTCGGTATCCACCCCCAGCTTCTGCGCGTAGTCGGGGTCGAGGGCGTGTTCGGCGTCGATGAAGGCGCAGATGCCGCCCGTGGACTGCGCGCTCGCGATGGCGTGCAGCGCCACCGTGGTCTTGCCGGACGACTCCGGCCCGTAGATCTCCACCACGCGCCCGCGCGGCAGGCCGCCGATGCCGAGCGCCACGTCGAGCGCGATCGACCCGGTGGGGATGACCTCGATGGGCTGGCGCACGTCTTCGCCCAGCCGCATGACCGAGCCCTTGCCGTGCGCCTTCTCGATCTGCGCGAGCGCCGCTTCGAGGGCCTTCTCGCGATCCGCAATCGCCATGTTTCTGTTCCTTTCGTGCCCGCCGCGTGCAGCTGGGGCCGGGGCGCGTCCCCGGGCACCGTTCACGTTAGGCATCGGCACCGACAATCCGTCACTGAATCTCCGACCTGTGGATGACGACCCGCGGCGTTCACGGTGAACCAGACATTACCGAACACCTGTTCGATGCGGACGCCGACACGCCGAGGGCTCCTCATCGTTCCGACGCGGGTAGGGCCAGCGCCTCCCACACGGCCCGCCACACGTCCTGCACCGGGACGCCGGCGTCCAGGGCCTCCATCACGGTGCGTGAGCCCAGCCCGGTCACGGACACCTGCGCCGACCAGGAACGGGCGTAGCCGCCCCCCAGGTGCCGCTCCAGGCGACGCCACAGCTCGGTCTCGCGCACGGCGTCCGGGTCAGGCTGCGGCGCGGGGGGCGCGCAGCGGCAGACGGGTCACGGATTCGTGCGCCTCGACACGGTCGCTGACCAGCCGCAACACCTCGGACAGCTGGACGTCCAGCGCCCCGCAGATCGCGTTCAGCAGCTCGCTGGACGCCTCCTTCTGGCCCCGCTCGACCTCGGAGAGGTAGCCCAGGCTCACGCGCGCCTCGCCGGAGACGTCGCGCAGGGTCTTGGCCGAGCCCATGCGCAGCGAGCGAAGGGTCTCCCCCAGCATCTCCCGCATCAACACTGTCGGCATGGCCACCCCCGTTCGGCTCTCGGCTTGCTACGACGATACCCGGACGCCCCACGTCCGGTACGCACGGCACCCAGGACAGATGGGCGCCGCGGTGTGGCTTCGACCCTACACGGGCGAGACGACGCGCAGCAGCATAGAGAGCGCGGTTTCCACAGTCTGGGTGCGCACGGACTCGCGGTCGCCGGCGAAGTCGAACCGCTCGACCAGCTGGAACTGCGGCAGCGACGCGATGCGCGGCCCCAGCACGCAGATCCAGACCTCGCCGGGCTCGTGGCCGTCCTGGGGATCGGGGCCGGCCACGCCGGTCACGGCTATCACCCAGTCGGCGCGGCAGCGCTCCTGCAGGCCGATCGCCATCGACAGGGCGACCTGATCGCTGACGACGGTGTGCTGCTTGATCAGGTCGCGCGGGACGCCGAGCAGGTCGGTCTTGGTGCGGGTGTCGTAGGCGACGGTGCCGCCCAGGTACATCCTGGACGCCCCGGGCACGGCGGTGATCGTGGCCCCGAGCAGCCCTCCGGTGAGCGACTCGGCGGTGGCCAGGGAGATCGTGCGGTCGCGCAGCGTCTTGACGACCATCTCGGCCGGGGTGCTCATCGCGCCGCCCCCGGGTTCTCGGCCAGCCACCGGGCGCGCAGCCGGGACGCCTCGCGCAGGTAGTCGAGCCCGGTGAGGACGGTGAGCGCGAACGCCACGATCATCGCCGCCCACGCCAGCCAGCCCCACCACGTGGGCAGGAAACCCAGACCGGGCAGGAACATCGTCAGGGCCACCGACTGCATGACCGTCTTGAGCTTGCCGCCGCGGTTGGCGGCCATCACCCCGTACTTCAGGATCGCCCAGCGCAGCGCCGTGATGCCCCACTCCCGCACCAGGATCACGATCGTGATCCACCACGGCAGCTCGGCGAGGATGCTCAGCCCGATGAAGGCCATGCCGGTGATCGCCTTGTCGGCGATCGGGTCCCACAGCTTGCCGAAGTCGGTGACCAGGTTGTACTTGCGCGCGATGCGGCCGTCCAGCGCGTCGGTGAGGATGGCCAGGACGAACACACCCGTGGCCACCCAGCGCATCACCGGGTCTTGGGCGAACGCCAGCAGGAGCCAGCCGAAGAGCGGCACCATCACCAGGCGTAGGCCGGTGAGGATGTTGGGGACGTTCCAGTTGCTCGGCTTGGCCGCGGGCCCGGCCGGTTGCGTCGTCATGCGGATGCCTCCTCGCGCGCCGTCAGGTCGACACCGTCTGTGGCGACGACCCTACCCCAGACCAGGTCCCCCACCGTGAACCGGCGGGCGGCGTCCGGGATGGTGGTGACCCCGTCCACCTCCGGCCCCTGGTGTTCGGCGCGCCCGACCGCCGAGCCGCCTTCATGCGACTCGATGAGCACCCGCACCCGTTCGCCGATACGCTCGCCGGCCCGTTCTTCGGTGAGCTCGACGGCCAGGTCGGCCAGCCGCTCGTGGCGCTCGGCGATGACGTCGGCGTCCAGATGGCCGTCCAGCCCCTCGGCCTCGGTGCCCTCCTCGTCGGAGTAGGCGAACACCCCGAGGGCGTCCAGGCGGGCTGCGGAGACGAAGTCGGCCAGGACGGCCACGTCGGCGTCCGTCTCGCCGGGGAAGCCCACGATGACGTTGCTGCGGACGCCGGCGTCCGGCCGCAGCGACCGGATGCGCTCCAGCAGCCCCAGGAACGAGTCGGGGTCGCCGAACCGGCGCATGCGCCTCAGGACGCCGGGCGCCGCGTGCTGGAAGCTCAGGTCGAAGTAGGGAACCACCTTGTCGGTGGAGCACATCGCCTCCACCAGGCCGGGCCGCAGCTCGGCGGGCTGCAGGTAGCTGACCCGCACCCACTCGAGCCCCTCGACCGCGGCCAGGTCGCCGAGCAGGCGATCCAGCGCCCGGGGGTCACCCAGGTCCTTCCCATAGGACGACGAGTTCTCGCTCACCAGGAACGCCTCCCGGACGCCTTGGCCCGCCAGCTGACGCACCTCGGCCACGATGTCGCCGGCCGGACGAGACACGAACGACCCTCGGAAGCTCGGGATCGCGCAGAACGCGCACCGCCGATCGCAGCCCGACGCGATCTTGACGGGCGCGCTCGGGCCGTGGCCGAGCCGGCGGCGGTAGGTGCGCGGACCGGACGCCGGACCCGACGCGTGCCCCGGGATCGCCAGCCCGGACGCCGCCGCCTGCCGCCGCGCGGGGGCCAGGGGCAGCAACCGGCGCCGGTCGGACGGCGTGTGCGCCGCGATGTGCTCGCCGGCCAGCACGCGGCGCAGCGAATCGTCGATGTGGGCGTAGTGGTCGAAGCCGAGCACGGCGTCCGCCTCGGGCAGGGCCTCGGCCAGCTCGCGGCCGTACCGCTCGGCCAGACAACCCACGGCGACGACGCGCCGCACCCGTCCGGACGCCGTCGCCTCGGCCGCCGCCAGGAGGGTGTCGATCGAGTCCTTCTTCGCCGAGTCGATGAACCCGCAGGTGTTGACGACGATGGCGTCGGCGTCCTCGGCCTCCACGAGCCGGAAGCCGCCGGCTTCCAGGCGCCCGGCCAGCTCCTCGGAGTCGACGTCGTTGCGCGCGCAGCCCAGCGACACGATGTGCACGCCGGTGGGTTCGTTCATGACGGGCAACGCGGGCTCAGCGCTGCAGGATCGCGTCGGTGATGCGGGCCCGCTCGGCGGCGGTGAGCTCGAGCGTCATCGCCCCCGCCGAGTCGACGATCGAGGCGGGCCGCGAGGCGCCGGGGATGGGGATTACGTGGTCACCCAACGACAACTCCCACGCCAGGGTGACCTGCTGCGGGCTTACTGCGTGGGCCTGCGCCACCTCTGCCAGCACCCCGAATCGGGTGCCCACTCCGGCCGCCCCGCCGTGCGTGCCGCCCAGCGGCGACCACGGGACGAACGCGATGCCGTGCTCGCCGCAGAACGCCAACTCGCGGGCCGACGTGTGGTGGAAGCGGGGCGAAAACTCGTTCTGGACGGCCGCCAGGACGCCCTCGCCCAGCACCTCGATGGCCACCTCGATCTCCTCGACGTTGGCGTTGCTGATGCCGATCTCGCGGATGAGGCCGTCTTCGCGCAGCCCGGCGAGCGCCTCGATCGCCTCTGCGTACCGGCGGTGGCGGTCAGGACGGTGCCAGTAGTAGAGGTCGATGGCGTCGACGCCCAGGCGCTCGCGGGACGCCTCGGCGGCCGCCCGCAGGTACTCCGGCGAGCCGTCGCGGCCCCACCCCTCGCCCTCGAACCGCGTGATGCCGCCCTTGGACGCCACCACGACCTGCGACGTGTCGCCCGGGTACGCGGCGAGGGCCTCGGCGACGATGCGCTCGTTGTGGCCGACGGTGTCCCAACTCGGCGCGTAGATGTCGGCGGTGTCGATGAGCGTCACCCCGGCGTCCAGGGCGGCGTGCACGGTGGCCACCGCCTGCTCGCGCGGGGGTTTGGCGTTGCCGCCCATCGAGAACGGCATCGCGCCCAGCCCGAGGGCCGACACGGTGAACTGCCCGATGCTGCGCTTCGTCGTGGTCATGGCGCTAACCCTAGGCGACGCCCCCGACAGTTCAGCCGAGCAGTCCGTGGCGCCGCAGGATGGCGCTGACCCCCGCGGCTCCGGCCCGCGGGTCGTGGTGCTCGGCGACGATGCCCACCGAGCGGGCGCCAGCGACGTTGGGAGGAAGGTCGTCGACGAACAGCACACCGGACGCCTCGGCGTCCAGCTCCTCGAGCACCGCGGCGAAGTAGGCGGGGTCGGGCTTGGCCCGCCCGAGCTGGAACGAGTGGAACTGACCGTCGAAGTGCCGGTCGTAGCCGAGCGCGGTCAGCATGTGCGGCCCGCGGATCGCCTGCTGGTTGGTCGCCAGGTACACCGGGACGCCGCCTGCGCGCACGGCATCCACCAAAGCCAGTACCTCGGCGTCCGGCTCGATGTCGACCCACGCCTCCAGCAGGTCGTCGACGACCGGGGGCAGTCCCTGCTCGGCGAGCAGGTCGGCGAGGTCGGCGCGAAGGTCGCCCGCGCCGGTCATGTACCGCGACTCCAGCTCGAACAGCAGACGCAGGTGCGTCCGGCCGCCGAGCAGCTCCTCCAGGCGGGCCAGGAACCGCGGCATCCCCTGGACCACCCCGTCGGCGTCCAGCAGCAGCACCCGGATCGACCCGCCGCTCACGAGGCGGGCCGATCGAGCAGGCCCACGAGCGCGGCCATGAAGTGGTCGGCGTCCGTGCCAGCCTCGATCAGCTCGCGGGTCTGGCCGCCGTCGGACAGCAGGCGGGTGAGCTCGTCGAGCACGTCGCGGAAGGTCTGACGTCCGTCGGGGCTGAGCGCGAACAGGAACACCAGCCGCACCAGCGACGAGCCCCACGGGATCGGCTGGTCGGCGACCAGCACCGAGATGGCCGTGGCGGGGGCGTCCATGTGCATCGAGTGCGGGATCGCGAACTCGCCGCCGAACGCCGTCGACGACCGGGACTCCCGGTCGAGCACGTCGGCGAGGAAGCCCTCCTCGACGTAGCCGGCCCTCAGCATCCGCTCGCACAGGAGCGCCAGGGCGTCCTCCCTCGAGACCGCCGACGGCAGGCGCACGAACAGGGCGGGATCGATGAGGGTGGTCAGCGTCGTCCGGATGCGGCGGCGGATGTTGCGGTCGCGCTCAAGCCGGACGGCGGCAACGACCTGGTCCAGGTCGGGAGGGGACGGGAACACCGGGATCCGCACCAGCGGCGCCGACGTCGGCCCGGGCGGGTCGACGCACGACACGATCAGGTCGCTGGTCACCGCCCCGAAGTCGAAGTCGAGCGTGGTCGCCACCCGCTCCACCACGGCCTGGCCGCGCACGGCCCGGGTCAGCGTTTCGGCGAGCACGTCGGCAACCGTGTAGTAGTGCGGTGCCACCAGCGTGATCGTGACGAGGTCGCGCTGCTCGAGGTAGCGCATGTACTGCAGGCCCATGTGCAGCGTCAGGTAGTCGACCTCCGCCGGCGACACCGACACCCCGGCGCGCGCCTCGAGCCGTTCCGCGAAGTCGAGGGCCAGGTCGTGCACCAACGGGTGCTTGTTCTTGAACCCCTCGCCCAGCGGGTGGCTGAGCTGCAACCCGGACGTGGCCCGGGCCAGCAAGTTCTGCACGTGGAGAGACAGGTTGAGCTGCACGGACGCGTCGGCGGGGCCGAGCAGGTACTTGGCCGAGAGGTCCTCCAGCAGCTCCGCCACCAGGCCGCGCAGCGCGGGGTCGACGACCGCCTCCGCGGTGCCGGGTCGTGCCTGGCGCACCGCCCGGACCACGATCATCCCGTACAGCGCCGACATCTCCGGCTCGGACAGCCGCAGCCCCAGCAGGTCGTCGACCTCGGCGGCGAGGCGTCCGCACAGGGCCTCGACGGCGGCGTCCACGGTGGCCGGGCGGAACGGCTGCGGCGGCAGCGTGTGCCCGGACGACGCCCGGTCGATCGCGATGGTCAGGTGCAACAGCACGTCGCTGAGCGCGAACTCGTTGAGTTCCAGGTCGGACGCCGCGACGATGGCCGCGACCCTCTCCCTCAGCAGCTGGACGTCGACGTGGGCGTACTCGGCCGAGAACGCCTGCCACGTGGACGGGATCAGCCCCTCGGTCGACCGGTACAACATCTGCCGCACGAGCCGTCGGCAGGACCGCTCGGCACCCTCGACGCGCACGAGATCGTGGTCGCGGCGCAGCCGCAGGTCGTGCTCGCGCAGCACCTCGCGGGCGCGGCTCAGGTCGGCCTCCAGCGTGGAGTCGCTGACGAACACCTCGCCGGCCAGGTCGTACACGCTGAGCGGCTCGGTCGCCTGGGCGAGCTTGCGGCACAGGTAGCGCAGCCGGCGGTCAGGGGTGTCGAAGGTGTTGGTGCGCTCCGGGCCCCCGAGCAGCCGATGGTAGGCGTCGGAGTCGATCGTGTAGCCGTGGTGCGACGCGACGACCACGGTGCCGCGCGCGTTCAGCTGCCCGACGTAGGTGCGCACCGTGCGGCTCGACACCCCCAACGCGGACGCCAGCTCCTCGCCCGACAAAGCACGAGGAGAGCGCAGCAACGCCTCCGCCAGTGCGCGCCTTCTATCGGACGCCACGGCCGCGGGTCACGAAGCGGCGAGCTTGCGCGCCTGGTCCATGGCGGCCTTGCCGTCCATCATCCCGTACGCGCGCATGTCGATGACGCCGGCCTTCTTGCCCTTGGCGGTCGCGAGCTTCTCGACGTCCTTGAGCTTGAAGCGGATCTGGGGGCCGAGCAGGATCACGTCGTAGGAGTCGATGTTGCTCTCCAGGTCGGAGACCGGGACGGCCTCGACGACGTCGCCGGGCTCGGCGCTCTTGCGCATGCTGTTCGTCAGCAGGCTCGTGGACATGCCGGCGGCGCAGATCAGTAGGACCTTCATGGTTGTTTCTCCCTCGTACGTCGTTGTGTCAGGAGGCCGCGCGGGCCGCGACCAGGTCGTGCAGCTTGGTGAACTCATCCGCCAGGTCGCGCACCAGCATGGCACCGGTCAGGTGATCCTGGGCGTGCACGAGGATGATGTTCAGGGGGACCGCGTTGCCGCGGGCCTCGGCGGTGAGCAGCTTGGTCTGCGCACCGTGGGCGGCGTGCAGGCTCTCGTCGGCCTCGGTGAGCAACCGGCGGGCCTCCTCAGGGTTGCCCTCCCGCGACTCGCGGATGGCCATCATCGCCGCGGACTTGGCGTTGCCCGCGAAGCTGATGATCTGGAAGGCGACGTCATAGTCGGCCGGGTTCATGCTGCTCTCCCATCGGTGGGTCATGCCCGACGTCCGGGCTGACACCCAGAGTAGGAAGCGCCGGCCGCGCAGCACCATCAACCGGGCTTCCGCGATGGCGGAAGGGCGCTCGTTGGCGGCGCTCAGGGGCCGACCGTGAGGCTGAAGGCACGAGAAACCCGCCGTGGTTCGTGGTGCACAATGAGGTCCACGCGGCGGAACCCTCCCCCTTCGAAAGGAGCCACCGCCATGGCCAACATCGGCGAGTTCATGAATGACAAGGTCATTCCACCCGTCCTGGAGTTCATCAACACCAAGCCCGTCCAGGCCCTCAAGAACGGCATGATGGTCGTGATGCCGCTCACCATCGTGGGCGCTATCTTCCTGCTGCTGGCCTACTTCCCGATCCCCGCCGTCGAGGACGCCTTCCTCGCGTGGGGCCTCACGCCGGTCTTCCTCGCCATCTACGGGGCGACGTTCAACCTGCTCGGTGTCGTCGCCTGCGTAGCCATCGCCTACAACTGGGTGAAGATGTCCGGCTACGAGGCGCTGCCGGCGGCCATCTGGGCGCTGTGCACCATGGTGCTCCTCATGCCGCAGACCGTCACGGACGCCACCACCGGCGCCACGGTCTCCAGCGTCATCGACCTCGGCTGGACCGGCGCCAAGGGCATGATCGGAGGCATCCTGATCGCCTTCCTGACCGGCTTCCTCTACACGTGGTTCCTCAAGCGCAACATCACGATCAAGATGCCGGACGGCGTCCCCCCGAACGTGGCCACCGCGTTCACCTCGCTCATCCCGGGCACCGTCATCCTGAGCGTTGCCGCGATCCTGTTCGCCGTCTTCTCCGCCTTCGGCACCACGATGATCGAGGCGATCTACACCACGATCCAGACCCCGCTGCAGGGCCTCACCGACTCCCTCGGCGGCGTCATCCTGATGGCCCTGCTGGTGCCGCTGCTGTGGTTCTTCGGCGTCCACGGCTCCAGCATCGTGTCCGGCGTCGTGATGCCGATGCTGCAGGCCAACATGGCCGAGAACCAGGCCATCCTCGACTCCGGCCGGGCGCTGACCGTTGCCAACGGGGGCCACATCGTCACCCAGCAGTTCTACGACAACTTCCTGATCATGACCGGCTCCGGCGTCACGATCGGCATCGTCGTCTACCTGCTCTTCTGGGCCAAGTCGGCGCAGTTCAAGACCCTCGGCAAGCTGGCCGGTGCGCCGGCCGCCTTCAACATCAACGAGCCGATCATCTTCGGCACGCCGATCGTCATGAACCCGATCCTGCTGGTGCCGTTCATGGTCACCCCCATGGCGCTGGGCCTGCTGCAGTACTTCGCGATCGCGTCCGGCCTCGCCCCGCTCTACTCCGGCATCGTGGCCCCCTGGACCACCCCGCCGATCCTGTCCGGCCTGATCGTGGGCGGGTGGCGCACCGCGCTGCTGCAGCTCGTCGGCCTGGTGCTCTCGGTCGCCATCTACTACCCCTTCATCCGCAAGGTCGACCGCATGGCGTACGCCGAGGAGCTGGCCGCCCACGAGGCGCACCTGCTCGAGTCCGGTGACGTCGAGGCCGCAGTCGAGGCGCACCGCGAGTCCGAGAAGGTGTCGCGATGAGCTTGCCGACCGACTTCCTGTGGGGCGCGGCGTCCAGCGCCTACCAGATCGAGGGGGCCAGCCGCACCGACGGCAAGGGCCCCAGCGTGCAGGACACCAAGGTGATCCCCGCCGGGACGCCGGACTTCACGGTCTGCTCCGACCACTACCACCGGTTCCGCGAGGACGTGGCCCTGTTCGCCGAGCTCGGCCTCAAGGCGTACCGCTTCTCGATCGCGTGGTCGCGCATCGTCCCCGAGGGCGTCGGTGAGGTGAACGAGGCCGGCGTCCAGTTCTACAGCGACCTCATCGACGAACTGCTCGCGCACGACATCGAACCCGTCATCACCATGTACCACTTCGACCTGCCCGCCGCCCTGGAGGCCAACGGCGGGTGGGCCGACCGGGCCACCGCGGACGCCTTCGTCGAGTTCGCCCGAGTGTGCTTCGAGCGGTTCGGCGATCGGGTGAAGTGGTGGCTGACGATCAACGAGCAGAACATGATGACGCTGCACGCTGACCACGTCATCGGCGGCATCACCGCTGATTACCCGGTGTACCAGGCCAATCACCACATGTTCGTGGCGCAGAGCCGCACGATGGCCGTCTGCCACGAGATCCTGCCGGAGGCGAAGATCGGCCCCGCCCCGAACATCGCGGTGTCGTACCCGGCGTCGTCCGACCCCCAGGACATCCTGGCCGCGCAGTACAGCAACGCCATCCGCAACTGGATCTACCTGGACGCCGCCTGCCTCGGCCGGTACAACACCCTGGCGCTGGACTGGATCCGCCGCTCGGGCTACCAGCTGGACTACACCGAGGAGGACCTGCAGGTCTTCCGCGACGGGCGTCCGGACTTCATCGCCTTCAACTACTACAACACCGACACGGTGGCGTACGTCGAGGGCGAGACGCTGGTGGACGAGCTGGGCAACGTGCACGGCCCGGGGAGCCAGGCCGACAACCCGCACCTGACCCGCACCGAGTTCAGCGGGTGGTGGGTCGATCCGACCGGCTTCCGCACCACCTTGCAGGAGATCCACAGCCGGTACGACCTGCCGCTGATGGTCACCGAGAACGGGCTGGGTGCCCGCGACGAGCTCGTCGACGGCACCGTCGACGACGACTACCGCATCGCCTACCTGCGCGATCACATCGGGCAGTTGAACGCGGCAGCCGAGTCCGGGGTGCCGGTGCTGGGCTATCACCCGTGGTCGGTGATGGACCTGATCTCCACCCACGAGGGCTTCGACAAGCGGTACGGGTTCATCTACGTCAACCGGAACAACTCCTCGGAGCTGGATCTGGCGCGGTACAAGAAGAAGAGCTTCGGTTGGTACCGGGCTGTCATCGACTCCAACGGGGCCGAGCTGGGCTGAGCCCGGCCTGGTTGGATACTCCCCCGCGCCGCGGGGCCGCCTTTCGGGTGGCCTCGCGGCGCTGTGTCACTCAGCCGTCGGCGAGCCGGGCCAGCACCTCGTCGAGGTCGTCGGGCTTGACCAGCACCTCGCGCGGCTTGGACCCCTCCGACGGGCCGACCACGCCGCGGGTCTCGAGGATGTCCATCAGGCGTCCGGCCTTGGCGAACCCGACGCGCAGTTTGCGTTGCAGCATCGACGTGGAACCCAGCTGCAGGTTGACGACCAGCTGCGCCGCCTCCAGGACCAGCTCGAGGTCGTCGCCGATGTCCTCGGCGACCTTGGTGGACTCCTGGGGGGCGGAGACGTCCTCGCGGTACTGCGGGGCCAGCTGCTCGGCGACGTGCTTGACGACCGCGCGGATCTCGGCCTCGGTCACCCAGGCGCCCTGCACGCGCACGGGCTTGCTGGAGCCCATCGGCAGGAACAGCCCGTCGCCCTGGCCGACGAGCTTCTCGGCGCCCGGCTGGTCCAGGATCACGCGGCTGTCGGTCATCGACGACGTCGCGAACGCCAGCCGGCTGGGCACGTTGGCCTTGATCAGGCCGGTCACCACGTCGGTGGAGGGCCGCTGGGTGGCCAGCACGAGGTGGATGCCGGCCGCGCGGGCAAGCTGGGTGACACGGACGATCGAATCCTCGACGTCGCGGGGGGCCACCATCATCAGGTCGGCCAGCTCGTCGACGATCACCAGCAGGTAGGGGTAGGGCGCCAGGATGCGCTCCGAGCCCGGAGGCAGCTTCACCTGGCCGGCCCGGACGGCCTTGTTGAAGTCGTCGATGTGCCGGAACCCGAACGCGGCCAGGTCGTCGTAGCGGGCGTCCATCTCGCGGCACACCCACTGCAGCGCCTCGGCGGCCTTCTTCGGGTTCGTGATGATCGGCGTGACCAAGTGCGGGATGCCCTCGTAGTGCGTCAGCTCGACCCGCTTGGGGTCGACGAGCAGCAGGCGCACCTCGTCGGGGGTCGAGCGCATCAGGATCGACGTGATCAGGGAGTTCACGAAGCTCGACTTGCCCGAGCCGGTGGCGCCGGCGACCAACAGGTGCGGCATCTTGGCCATGTTGGCCACCACGTGCCCGCCCTCGACGTCCTTGCCGAGCCCGACGGTCATCGGGTGGTGGTCGTTGCGGGCGCGCGCGCTGCGCAGCACGTCGCCGAGGCTCACGATCTCCTTGTCGGCGTTGGGGATCTCCACCCCGATCGCCGACTTGCCCGGGATCGGGCTCAGGATGCGGACGTCCGCGGACGCCACCGCGTACGCGATGTTGCGTCCCAGCGCCGTGACCTTCTCGACCTTGACCCCGGTGCCGAGCTCGACCTCGTAGCGGGTGACGGTCGGGCCGCGCGTGTAGCCGGTGACGCGGGCGTCGATGTCGAACTGGGTGAACACCTGCTCCAGGCGTCCGACCACGGCGTCGGACGCCTCGGTGCGGGCCTTGGGCGCGGTGCCCGGCTTGAGGATGGCGGCGTCCGGGAGGAGATAGGCGACGTCGCCGCCGAGGACGGATTGCTCGGCGCGCAGGGGGGCCGAGGAGTGCTCGGGCGGGGGGAGGTCCTTGGGCTTGTCGGCCTCGGGGGCCGCGCCCGGCTTGCGGGTCGGCGCTGCCGGGACCGTGACGGCGGCCGTGGCTTCGGCATCGGGGTTGGCCGGGTGGGCGTCGGCGTCCGGGGCGGCGTCCGGCTCCAAGACCAGCGGCGTGGCGTAGGCCTCGTCCACGCCGAACGTCAGCTCGGGCTTGGCGGGGCGGGCCAGCTTCGCGCGCGCGGCGCGCAGCCGCTCGGGGAACTCGCGCACCGGGATGCCCGTGATCACGAGCACCCCGAACAGCGACAGCAGCACCAGGATCGGCACGGCCACCCAGGTGGTGAGCAGGTCGGCGAGGAAGGAGCTGGAGATGAAGCCGAGGATGCCGCCGGCGCCGCGCATGGCGTCGGCCTGGGTCGGCGTCGGGATGCCGCGGCTGATCGAGACCAGGCCGAGTGTGCCGAGGGCGAAGACGAGCCAGCCGACGGGTTGGCGTCCGGCGGGGCCGTTGGCGGCGGGGTCGCGCATCGTGCGCCAGGCCATGGCGAAGGCCGCGAGCGGAACGATGACCGCCGCTCCCCCGACGATAGTGGCCACGCCGACGCGGACGTAGTCGGCGGCCGTGCCGGGGAGCACGAACCAGAACGCCGCCGCGGTCACGATGCCGAAGGCGATCAGCGCGAGGCCGGTGCCGTCGCGGCGTAGTTCGGGATCGAGGTCGCGCACGCCGCTGCCGAGGCTGCGGATCATGCCGCCGACCAGGCCGGCGAGACCGCGCCAGACAGCGGACAGCCCGCGTCCGATCGCGGACACGAACGCACCGAACCCGCCCCCGGGCTTCTTCTTCACGGGGGCGCGCCTGCTGGAACTGGAGTTGCTTCCGCCACGAGAAGACGCCGGGCGCGCGGACGCGCTCGAACGGCTCCGCGTGGGGGAAGACGCGCGGGTCGCCATGAGGGGCACGGTACCCGGACGCCCGCGCCGCGGTCGAGCGACCACGCCGGGCGCCGGTTGCGCCATGTCGAGCCGCGCCAGCAGAGGCCCTGGGCGCCGACGCGTGGGCTTGGCTGACCCCCTCCGCAGGGGCCTGGCGCGGCCGGCTCGGGGCGTTGTGGTGCTTTTTCGGCGCTCGATTCTTGGGCCGACGACCCGCTCCGGCATCGTCCCTTGTCAGCGCGATACGGGGTGAGACGGTGGGAGAGCCGCCAGAATCGAGCGTCGAAATAGTGACACTCGGCGCCGCCCACCGCAGCCCGTGAGGGCGGACCCTTGGGTCAGAAGTGCCGCCAGCCCCCCGGCTGGGTGACGGCCCAGGTCTCCCCGTCCACCGTGACGGCCGGCTCGCCGTCGGCGGCCAGCACGCGGCCGATGACCGTCCACCCGGACGGCACGCCGCCTCGAGCCGGGAACGTCCCCAGCAGCGCGTGGTCGTCGCCGCCGGTGAGCACGTACGTGAGCGGGTCTCCCCCGCCGATGGCGGCGGCCACCGTCTTCTGCGCCTCGTCGGCCTCGAGCGCGCTGCTGTCGAGATCGATGCAGACCCCCGACGCCCGCGCCACGTGCCCCAGGTCGGCCAGAGGCCCGTCGGAGCAGTCGATCAAGGACGTCGCCCCCGCCTCGGACGCCGCCACGCCCTGGCCGTACGCCACCTCCGGGACGCGGTGCGCCCTGACCACCGACCCCGGCGACCGGAACCCTCGCCCCAGGACGGCCAGCCCGGCGGCGGCCATGCCGAGGCGTCCGACATAGGCCACCACGTCGCCCGGACGCGCGCCCGACCGCAGCAGCGGCGCCCGGCCCTCCAGGTCGCCGAACGCGGTGACCACCACGGCGATGGTCGCCCCGCGCGTCACGTCGCCGCCCGCGAGCGCCGCCCCGGACCGTTCGCCTTCCTCCCGGACGCCGCGGCTGAACTCGATCACCCAGTCGGCCGCCGTGTCGGCCGGGCAGGACAGCGCCACGACCAGCCCCAGCGGACGCGCCCCCATCGCCTCCACGTCGGCCACCGCGGACGCCACCGCCTTGCGTCCCACGTCGTGCGGACCCGACCACGCGCGCCGGAAATGCACGTCCTCGATCATCGCGTCAGTGGACACAACCACGGCCCCGCTGGGCGCGAAGACCGCGCAATCGTCGCCGGGCCCGACGACGACGCCGGCCGGCATGGTGAGGCCGGCGGTGATGGCGTCGATGAGCCCGAACTCGCCGAGGTCGCCGACGGTGCGTCCCGCCATCAGCGCAACCCCGTCGACCGCTGCTGGGCCAACGTGATGAGTTCCGTGATCAGGTCGCGGTAGGCCAGGCCCGACGCCTCCCACAGCATCGGGTACATCGACAGCCGCGTGAACCCGGGCATCGTGTTCAACTCGTTGACGAACACCTCCTCGTCGGGGGTGACGAACAGGTCGACCCGGCTCAGCCCCTCTGCGCCCATGGCCCGGAACGCCCGCGCGGCCACCTTCTGGCACCGGGCCTGCAGCGTCGCGCTCACGTCGGCGGGGATCGCCAGCGTCACCTGCTCGTCGGGGGTGTACTTTGCGTCGAAGTCGTAGAAGCCGTCCTCGGCGTGCACGATGATCTCCCCCGGGCGCGACACCCGAGGCGGCCCCGACAGGCTGTCCAGCACCGCCAGCTCGATCTCCCGGGCGCCGACGAACCCCTGCTCGACGATCACCTTCGGGTCGTGCCGGCGGGCCGCCTCGATGCACCCCACGACGTCCTCGGGCGTGACGGCCCGCGAGATGCCGACCGACGAGCCGCCGCGGGCGGGCTTGGCCCAGACCGGGAAGGTCAGCTCCACCTCGATGCGGCGCAGCAGCCGCTCGCGGTCGCGCTCCCAGCCCTCCGGCGTGATGGTCACCCACGGACACACGG
>WBZS01000258.1_pt1 | contig 86715 bp, 74 predicted proteins | sample 5204201 | NCBI WGS metagenome assembly WBZS01 (sample SAMN12344357, study PRJNA552823) | activated sludge metagenome | biome: Activated sludge suspended growth; feature: Nitrification reactor; material: Wastewater; isolation source: activated sludge from nitrification reactor of wastewater...
GAGGCTTGAACTTTCTCTTGAAAACCCACTAGTCGGCACACGTGCCACCAATTCCAGTTGCGGCATTCTAATTCAACTCTTTGCTGGAAGAAAGCATGCGGCCAACGTGTTATCGCAATAGATTTGGCGGCAATTTCATGCATCGTTTCGACAAACGATTTCGGTGGTTTGCGCACTAGACTCAATTTGAAATTAATGAAAAAGCTAAAGGCATAAAAAAACCTGGCCGAGTTACGGCCAGGTCGTTGACTCCTTGCGGAGTCCGGTCCGGTGAAGGACGTTTCAGGATATGCGAGGACAGGACTGCGTAATTCTTCTAACGGCAATCCCGAGAACTAAATTTAGTCGGTTGATGGTTAGCGTCCGCCGCGAGCACCTGGCAACGGGGCTTCGGTGTTTGGAACGATTGAGCCACCGATTCCGGCACCGCTAGTGCCGGGATACGGATAACTGTCAGTTGCTGGAGGATTTGAGGTTGCTGGGGCAACGCCGCTGCCAAATTCTGGGCCGCCGATCATTGCACCGTCGACGGGAGCCACGCCGCTGCACACACCGTCATTACAGGTTCCCACAGTATGTTGTTTTCGATTGAATAATCCAAATGGCGGGTTACAGGAACTGCAAGCGCCACCCTTGAAAAACTGACGGAATGGGCCACTTGCGCAACCACCGGAAACAACTACCAACGCAAGAAGCAGCAAGATCGCAAATTGCTTTTTCATGGCCAAACACTCCTTAGGCGTACGCATGGAAATACGCACTCAACCACTCTGAGACTCCTAAACTCCTCGTAAAAAACTCGCTTGAGATTTCGAGGACATAGAAACGTACACGATGAATGACCATTGGCAAGCAAAAAATGAAAAAATATTAATCGACGTGTCGGGTTGAAATACCGCCATAAAACAACTGATCAAATCGGAATGCTACCAACTTGATTTCCGCTCCAGACGTTTTTTTGCGAAGAAATTAACAAGTCGGTTTCAGGAATAAGACGGGTGATGACGAAAACTGAATGTCGAACGAAAGTCGGCTAACCCGATCGGCTAGAAAAGGCTAGAATTGGGGTGTACCAAGTTCGCTTGTTACATCTCCAGCGCATACGGCTGAGGGACCATTTTTGAGGGTAGGCTTGGATCACAAACGGCTTGTGCTTAGCACGCTCGATCCCGCCTTTCTCCCAGCAGCTCCCATTTGCTGCGAATCCGCTGGAGTTTTTTACCGCGTTGCCTTTCGGGGCAACGCGGTTTTTTTTGCGCCGAAGTTTTCCCGGTTGGCTGACTGCCGTGGATTTGTGATACTAGGTGCTAATGAGCAATTCCGTTCTTCCGCTCTTTGGTGAGACTTTTTGGTCGGAGTCGATTCTAGCCGACTTCTTTGTTCCTTTCGCGATCCCCCAAGCTGCAACGCGCACGATTCCATTATGAAACGAAATCAACGTTCCGAAGACCCTTCCCGAGAATACTCCCCGAGAGCACCGCTCTTTTACGGCAAGAACCAGAAGGTTTTGCTTTTTGTCGGATTACTTCTGCTCGTCATCTACCATTTCGGGCGGCCATCGTTTGAAAAACTGTTGGGTATGAATCTTCCACCGCTAATTGCGGATGGAACCCAACGGACCGATACCGCTGATCGGCCTCAGCCCTCTGAACGGACGCAACCGTCGGTAGATAAAGGCCAATCGACGAGCCCAAAATCACCAACCAAACCCACCAACGACTCGCAATCTACCCAATCACAATTCAAGTTCGAAAAGGTTGGCCAAGACGATTTACAATCTCCGGAAGGGTTGATCTACGGGATGGGACCAAATCGTGAACACCGTGTCGATCACGTCTTGCGGCACGCTGTAGACGATCCCAGCCGCCCCGTCCACAGCGTATTCTCTGGAGATAGAGACGATGTCCTCGCAATCATCGACGAGGCGTATCGGCTGGTGAAACAGAAGAGTCCTCAAGCTCGTTCGCAAAAAAGTCCTGATGGCGACAACCGAACGGAAATCGTAGTCGACCTAAAACGTTCAATCGGCTACCGCGGAGGAAAGAACGGCGCGGGCGATGGCCATCCAAAACTCTCCAAAGTCAAACTGATTTTGGAAGATTCAAACCGCCTGATCACCGCATTTCCGTATTGATACCGGGGTCCCGATAAACTCAAGCGCTTTTCGAATAAGCACTGCGGTAGGTAACGAGTCGATTCAATTCGGTGTCCCACAGGCTCAATCGCAAACACACCCAGACATCGCGCAGTCGCAAGGTCGTAACGTGTGGCGATTGCAATTGCGGAATGGCTTTCATCGCCTCGGGCAAACGATAAAACGGGATATGAGAATTGACGTGGTGAATGTGGTGGTAACCGACATTTCCGGTAAACCAATTCATGATCGGATTGAGGCGCATGAAACTGGAGGACTCGACCGAGGCCCGCACGTACGTCCATTCGCCGGCGGAAACAACGCGCATGCCTTCAAAGTTATGCTGGGCAAAGAACAAATAGGCTCCGCATGCCGAGGCGATCGAAAAGGGCAACACGAAGGAAAAGAGCATCACATCCCATCCCCCGAAAACCAACAACAGTACAATCGTACTGGCATGGGCGACCAACGCGGCCGCACCGTCCCAATACTTGCGTGGCTCACGAAAGAGCGGATACAAACAGATACTAAACAAGAACACCGTCAGGTAGGCCGCCAGAATCGTAAGCGGATGCCGGCTGAGGCGATACATGAATCGCTTGGACCAAGACGCCTGTCTCCACATTTCTGTCGTCATCAAAGGTACTGCCCCCACATCCGAAGTTAACAGGCTGAATTTGCCTTTGGGGGCTGTAATTGGCTTGCCAACATTGGCATGGTGAAAGTTGTGACTGTGCCGCCAGGATTTCGGGGGCGTCACGACAATTAACCCGTACAAATAAAAGCCAAATTTCATGAAACGCGATTTTCGCAAAATCGCACCGTGCAAGAAGTCATGGTAGAGAATAAACGCTCGCACAAACAACAAACCACCAACGACCGAAAACGCCGTCCGCAATGGCCAATAGGTCACCATACTCGCAGTCACAAGCGTGCCGACCAACAGCACCCATGTCGAGGCAACCGTCCACCAACTCCGAACTGGCGACTCTACAGCAAATGGCTTGGTTAAATCAAAGAGCTCTTTTTCGGCTCGCAACTTTTCTCTTTTTGCTTCGTCCATCAAACCCAGTTCCCGTAACACATGAATTTTTGTAGCGCCATTTCAACGTAAAGGTTGTTGAAACGAAGTCACACTTTCAGCAATTCAAGTTTGAATTGCTCGCGGAAGCACCAAACATAGCCTTGAACAACCCCTGATTCTCAACGTCCAGGAATTTTACCCAAACCAGTGCGACTTTACCTTAACCAAATTTTATTCATTTAGCCCTTTGAAAGGGAATAGGTATCAAAAACAAGGCCTTCGACGGATATTTGACACAACTCGACGGTTTGACGAAAGATCAAGTTTTGCGCATTCATCGTTTCCAGTTTTCACGCGACGCAAGGAAATCGTCCATCCAAATACAAGGGGGCCGTACCCGCACAAAAAATCGAAAAATCCAGTCCCCAGCGGCGAGACGTCTAGATCAACAGCCCGCCTCTTGTTCTACGCAGCGAGCAATGGCACCGCAAATCTGTTCCAGATTCCGCGAGTTAATTCCGGCAATATTGATTCGTCCACTTTCGACGGCATAAATCGCATCTTCCTGCCGCATGCGAATAACTTGTTCGCGCGACAAGCCGGAAAAGCTAAACATACCAATTTGACGATTAATGAAGCTGAAGTCGTGGTCGGGAATCCGCTCGCGTAACTTCTCGGCGAAGTTCGCGCGCAACGACTTGATTCGCAATCGCATGGTCTCCAGTTCTTCAAGCCAGAGCTTTCGCAACGGTTCGTCAGCCAAAATAGTCTTGGCAATGACACCCCCGTGTTGTGGCGGCGTCGAATAGAGCGTGCGAATTATGGACTTGAGTTGGCTCAAGGTCGCAGTCTGGGCCGCACGATCCGCGACCACAATTGTCAGGCCGCCGACACGTTCTCCATACAAACCCATGTTCTTGGAGAAACTATTACAAATCAACGCTTCATGGCCGCGACCGACGAATTCCCGGATGGGCCATGCATCGGCGTTGGTGCTTTCTCCAAATCCTTGGTAGGCAAAGTCAAACATGGGAATCAACCGCCGCTTTTCCACCAACGACAGAATTTCCAACCATTGCTCGCGACTTAAATCGAATCCGGTCGGATTATGGCAAACGGTGTGCAACAGAATCGCGTCGCCCGCTGCCGCTTCATTCAATGCGCTCATCATCGCGTCGAAACCCAGAGCTTTCTTGTCCGGGGTCAAATACGGATACCATTCCACCTGCATCCCAGCAGCGGCAAAAATCTGTGGATGATTGGCCCAAGTCGGGTCGCAAACCCAAATCGTCTTTGTCTGGCAATTGATTCGGAGCAAATCGGCGCCGATACGCAACGCCGCCGTTCCGCCCGGTGTATGAGCCGTCGCGAAACGCTTGTCATCAATGACACTACTGGAGTCGCCCAGAACTAGTCGGGCAATCAAGTCACCATAAACCGCTTCGCCCTCGATCGGCAAATAATTTTTCGTCTTCTCATTCGCCAGAATTTTCTCTTCCGCACGTTTGACGCACTCGAGAACCGGAGTCAAACCCTCTTCGGTTTGATAGGCACCGACCGTCAAGTTGATCTTGCGAGGGTTCTTGTCATTGCGAAATGCTTCTGCCAATCCGAAAACGGGGTCGGGTGGGGCGACCGTCAACTTTTCAAACATCTTTTTGTTGCTCTAAGGTTATGGCTATCGCGAAGGAACAACTTTCATTACCAAATTGGTTTGGCCGCGTGTTCCTTGATCACTCAAGTTTAAAGTCATAATTCAAATTTCATAGGTCCGATTGCGCAAACGCACTATTGTCATTATTTCTCCCGCAGATGGGTTGGGATTTAGGCCGATTCTCATTACGATAGAATGCAACCCCACTCCAGATTGATTTGGCGAATGAATCGCTGACTCAAGCAAAATTCAACGAAATAACACACGAATGAGCGGTCGAATAGGCGTTTGGACAATCGGAGCCTTTGGTGGCGTCGCGGCGACTGTTGCCGTTGGGTTGGCGGCAATCTCCCGCGGACTGGTGGAATCGACCGCTTTGGTTTCTGTCTTGCCTGAGTTCAACAAAGTGCCTTTCGTTGCACTAGGCGACCTCGTTTTAGGTGGCCATGAAATTCGCGATACGACACTCGTGGACGCTGCTCGCCGTCTGGCCATCGAAAGTCGCGCGTTCGACCCGCGTCTCGTTGATCAAGTATCGAGTGAACTAACGGCTTGGTCCAAGAATGTCCGACCAGGCTTCTTGTGGAACAGCGGCAGGGCTATTGAGGGAATCGCTGACCAAACGTTTGTTCGCCGTTTGGCAACACCACGGGAAATCATCGACGCGATCAAGGCCGACGTCAACGAATTCGCAAGACGAAACAACCTATCGCATGTCATTGTCCTGAACCTCGCATCGACCGAACCCGCCTGCGATGCTGCACTCGAGCGCCTCGATTGGGTAGAATTCCAGCGGCGGCTCCTCAACCGGGACTTCGCCGTTCCAGCAAGCACGCTCTATGCCATTGCAGCTCTGGAAGACGGGCATCCCTCGGTAAATTTCACGCCTAGTGTCGGAAGCAACCTGGACGCAATTCGCGAACTGGCGAATTTGAAAGGCGTTTGTCACGTGGGCCGAGACGGCAAAACCGGCGAGACGTTTTTGAAAAGTGTCCTAGCTCCAGCGTTCGCGGCCCGGAACCTGAACATCCTCAGCTGGGTTGGTCACAACATCTTCGGCAATATGGACGGAGTGATTCTCGATGACCCGACCAACAAAGCGACCAAGGTCAAGAGCAAGGACAGTCTGCTGGGAAACATCCTCGGTTACGCACCGCAAACACATACCAGCATCGAGTACATCGCCAGTCTCGGCGATTGGAAGACGGCTTGGGACCACATTCATTTTCGCGGTTTTCTCGGTACGCCCATGATCATGCAGTTCATCTGGCAAGGTTGTGATTCTATCTTGGCAGCTCCCTTGGTGATCGACTTGGTCCGGTTTATTGAGGTTGCTGCGAAACGGGGCGAGGCAGGGGAGGTCGCTTGGCTGGCGAGTTTCTTCAAGTCGCCCCAAGGCACTACGGAGTCAGAATTTGCTCGCCAGTACGCCTTGCTGGAAAATTGGGCCCAACAGTTCGAATCGGCTTAAGCAAGCGATCTATCCAAGGACAAGTTATAATAATCGGAGGGTGCAGGGGTTGAGGCACACCATTCGGCACCCATCAATGGAACTGGAATTCGGAACAGGAATTTGTGATGGGAAACAAGAATTATCAATGTATTCGGACTGAAAGCGTCGACGGTTTGACGATTGTGCATTTCATCGATGACAAAGTCATGGACCCGTCGCGAATCGAATTGCTGGGAAAAGAATTGGCTAAGTTGACGGAGGACGAAACTTCACCGCGCTTGATTGTGAACTTCAGCGACGTAAAATTCTTTTCCAGTGCTGCGATCAACAAGTTGATTGTTTTGGAAAAGAAAATTCGAGCGAAGGGCGGGCTAACTCGTTTGACAAACTTGCGCCCGGAGGTGCGCGACCTTTTCGGATTCACTCATCTTGATTCCCTTTTCACCATTCACGATTCTCAGGAAGAAGCGGTTGTCGAACTCAACGGCAAATAATCAAGTCGCTCGTCAAAACACGATGAATCAACCCACACCGCCAAATTGGGAATTCGACCATTTGATTCCCAGCGATTCCAATAGGGCCTGCGAATTGATTCGCACGACCGCAGCCTACCTGGAAACTCAAGGTTGGTTAGACGCCGATGTTTTCGCTGTGCACATGGCACTGGAAGAGGCCATCATGAATTCGATTAAACATGGCAACAAAAGGGACGTCGCCAAACAGGTAAGAGTTCGCGTTAAGGTTTTTTCCGACCACATTTTGATGACGATTTCAGATGAGGGAGAAGGATTCAACTCGACGAACCTGCCTGACCCTTGCACTCCGGAAAACCGGGAAAAAGACTGTGGCCGCGGGATATCCCTGATGAAGGGTTTTATGGACCGAGTGGATTACCATGAAGGCGGTCGGGCCGTAACGATGAGAAAGAAGCGGACGTCGACAGACGGCTAAGAACTGGTGAAGTGGCCGTCGTCCGGACTACTGGGGATTGGCTGCTGACATGCGGTGATAGTGAAACCGCAATTGTGTTGCCACATCCAACTCGTCCGCCCTGCGTTTCGTCGAGGGAGCAAAATCTCGGCTTTCGTTTTGAATTTGATGTGCCACCAGCCAATCTCTTGCAGACCCTAACTGCAATTGTTCCAGCGTCGACTTTAGGTCTTGAAGTTCTACGGCCAAAATCCCCGGCCCGAAAAACTCTCTGGGATCTTGGAGTTTGTCGTAGGCAAAGACGACAGGGCCGACGTCAAAACTCGAATAGTAAACGCTCGAAAGTGTATTGACAAAAATTGCTTCGCCCTCGATCGAAGTCGCCGGACCGCGAAGTTCCCGAGCCTGATTGTTACGGCAAACTCGTTCGCGAACACTCGTGCGAGTATTGGGATGGAATTTGATGAGCAATTCCGCGTTCAAATCAATCGCAATCGACTTCAACCGAGTAAGAACTTCGTTTTCGAAATGGTCCTCGAAGTACTTGCCGGCATTGTCCCAGTTGCCCTTTAGCATCACCAAAACCGGTTTACTAGCCCGCAGCAATCTTGGAGAGGTCGAGGTAGCACCAGAATTTCGCTGCCGTGAATGAATCAAAAAACGCGGTGCAACGATCTTGCAATCGCGACAGTAATATTCAAACTGACTTTCGTTGTAGAATTCGCATTCGTCGAAAAAAATATAGGGTCCATAGACGCCGACTCCATGAGAAACATTGACGGTTTTCACTCCCAAACGGCCCAGCGAACTGTTCAAGATATAGCCGCTGGTTTCCGACTCGGAATCGCTTAGGACAGTATGGAAACCCCACGTGTGAATCTCCTTGGCATGCCGACGATGCGCGTTGATCTCTGTTTGAACAACATGGCAATCGCGTCGAAACCAGTTTGCAACTAGCGTGAGCGGGTCCAGCCATCGATACGGCAACCCCATCAAGTAAACCGGTTTACGCTTTGCCCAAGCACCCCTCCAATATCTGAGCTGTCGGCGAAAATTGGTCTTGAAGGGATAAGTAAAAACTACAGTTTGTTCTGGCATATCCGAGTGTGAACGAATGGTAGTTTCGACGTATGCGCGGACTAAGACGCCCTGATTTTTCTTCGGTCGAGTAAATCTGCGGTAAACGGTATGCCCGACCAACTTCAGTAGAAACCACAAAAAAAATCGTGTGGGCAAATAGTTGTCACGTATACGATTACCGGATTCGACCAACAGGTTTTGCCCCCCAAAGTCGGCAAGGTCGGGCAAGGCCTGCTGGACCACCAACCGCTTTACCGCTATCCGATCATGGCGGATCAAGTACAGTAGCGAGCTGACGTCTAATAGGATTGCCGAATGCACCACGAGATGATTGACATAAACGCGATGCTCGTCCTTGCTCAACATTGCCGCCGATGCAATGCGTTCGCAGAGGCCCAAATGCTCGGCAGACCGCCGAACGAGCGAAGGTGCCTCGCGGGTAATGGTGCGTAATGGTACCTGCGATCCATTTGGCAACTCTACAAAATTTCGCAGGCGGAACACCGAATCTGATCCCGAAAAAACGCAAGTAGCCCAAAGTCAGTTTTTAAAAAGTTCTTGGAAAAGAGCGAGGTAGTGCTCGCAGAAAACTTTTGGGGAGAATGCTTGTTGGGCAAATTCAGCCGCTTGAACAGCCATTGCTTGCCTTACTGCGGTCGACAAGTTGCAGTATTCCATCATAACTTCCGCTAGTGCCTGGGGCGAACTTTTTTCAAACAGGAACCCCGTCTTTCCCGGCGAGATCAGTCGAGGATGGTCGAGCGTGTCGCTAGCGATTACTGGTCTTCCTGCCGCTAACGCCTCGCAAACCGCGTTCGGCAGACCCTCAACAATCGACGCGTGAATCAACCCATGGAATTTGGGAATCACTCGCTCAATCGTTGCAGTCTCGGGGAACCAGTGAAAATGTTCGTTCAGGGAAAGTTCGCCGATCAAACGATCCAAATCGTTTTTTTGCCGTTGCTCCGCGCTTGTCAGGTTTGGGAAACGTCGGGCAAACCACGAGACCTCGACGGATTGGTTCAATCTGTCGCGAACAATCGACAACGCTCGAATGACGCATTCAGGCTGCTTGAATTTTCCGATTTGCCCAGAAGCCAGAAAACGAATTCCCTCAGAAGTGTCTGGCAATGGAGTCGGCTGAAAACGATCCAAGTCGACGCCATTCCAGATTGTTTTTAGTTTTGTTCGAAGTCTTGGATTCTTTTGCAGTATGAATTCGCGTTGGTGATGGGAATTCACCACGACTCGATCAGCCATGGGGTAAAACCGTTCGGCGATTGCATGAAACATTCCCTTATTGGGATTGTTTGCGCTCGATCGTTCCGAGATGACAATTGGGATTTTGCGCCCTGAACGCCAACGACCTAGCAATGCATACAGGTTTGGCCCAGTCAAGAACGAAAGGACGCCGTCGATTGGCTCGGTGCGGATTTTTTCGACGATCCGCCGAAGGAATGCAAACGAATAGCGCGAGCGGCGTTGGACAACTTCGACGGGAATGCCGATTCCCTTCAAAGTGACATCATGAAATTCGTTTTGCCGATAAACCAGAAATTGAACTTGATTTCCCGCCCGGACGAACTCGCGCGCGAGCAGAACCATTTGCTGCTGTGCACCGCCCGACGACAGTTGATCAATGACAAAAAGAAACGAGTGCGATGGCTGAGTCGTCATCGGCGATTCGCATTCTCTAATAGCGGTTGCAAGATAGTGCTCGAAAACATCGCGGCGTTGGTTTCACGATGAATCAATCGCCACGACAAAGGAGCTCCGATGGCCCTGTTGCGTCGATAGACAACGACTTTTGAACGCTCCCGAATGCCAAATGCCGGACAGTACCAACCATCGGCCAATTCCACCACATCGATACCGTCAAACTGGAGAAATCGTTCCTCTCCTTCGCGGCTGACGATCCAATCTCGGCCACTTCCATCATTTGGCCGAATATTCAAGTCCGGTGCCAAATGAATGTATCCAATTGCCGGCATGTCCGTTGTTCCACGGGCGAGATCTGCAACAACGAGATTTCCGCGCCTGTCGGTCCCGACAGTTCGCTCGATTTCCAGAACTCCCAAATGTCGATACCCGTCGTGGCTAACTTGTACCCAAGCAAATTCAGTTTCATTTCCAGAACGCGTTGAGGTTATATGTCCTCGTCGCCCCATCCGAAATCCACCCCAAACTTCGCAGGAATTCTGTCCGCCGATCGTCAGCACATTGTGCGCTAGAGACGACCGGCAATAGTCTCGCATCGCACTGGCGGCGTAGGAAAAATTGCCGCTGTCGATTATCCAGCGCTGGCTGTTGATGGAAACCTCGATGGTCGTGAGATCGGCATGAGCATGAGCTGGCAGTTCTGTTGCACCGACTTCCCCACAATCGACAATCACAAACGTGGCGTGACCTTTTTGAGCAATGCGGGACGTCCAGTATGGGCCGACCATTTGTGTTTGAAAATTATCATGATCAGCGGAAAGCGAGAGTTTTTCCACGGCCGGTTGAACGACTGAGGCAATCGTGGCCAACTTTCGAAGATGCTCGACACTAGGGGCCTCGTCAAAGCCGCTGTCCGCAAACAATGCGATCTCGCCATCAGGATGCAGGACGCCTTCTAAAAATCCTAACATCTCTCCCGCTGATTCAGTCCATTTCTTCGCCAAATCTGGACGAAGAGATTGTGCCGCGATCGTTTGTTGCAACAAATTCCCTACAACCTGACAATGGTACATTGGCGACCGCTCAAAGTGCTCGCCATGCGGCAAGATTTGTTTTCGTTTCTCAGTCCGCCAAACACGTTCCGCTGTATTCAACCAAGATGCTGCCTTCGGCGAATCGACCACTCCCGCAGCAATCGTCAGCGCGGCCACGTTCTCCAGCAAATGATTGCCACCCAATTCAAACTCCAAACTCCTGGCCAGAAATTCGCACTGCGTTTCCAGACTTTGCAAAAGCCTCCCTTCCAGTTCCGGCGGCGCATGTCCCTCAATAAGGAACCAGCACCACACAGGAACGCGCCGCGAAATGCAGTAGGGATGCCAGGCATCCGCGGTAACCCTAGTCGATTCAGGTGTAAAGGCCTGTATCCAACCGGCAAGCGTTTCCCAAATCAATTCCCATGCGGATCCTCCATGCAGCGCCCGATGTCCTAACAGGAACTCGTGATACTGCATTTGGAATCGCCACAAATGCGATGAATTTTGATTGACTGCGGTTTGTTGCCAATCAACTGGTCGTCCAACGTCACGGCATTCGTTGAGCAGGCAAACAATTCCTTGCTCGAGATTGCTTTGCCTCGCCGTGCCTCGCTGCACATAAGCCTCGATTTGTGTTCGCGCGAGCTGGCGAAACTCCGGCGAAGGCTGGCGAATCTTGGGAATCGACCCGCTACTTAGCCTGCCAATGACTCGCTGTGGGCTCAGTTTTTGGCGAAGGACGCGAACCGCGCGTCGCAACATTTGCGACCAACGGTAGTGGCGAAGAACGGCAACATTGCGTTGCCATGCTGAAGAGCGACTCGCGGCCAAGACCTTCTGCAGCTCAAGTTCCAAATCCATTTAGATTCTGCCGCCAATCGCCCAAAATAAGGAAGCCCGGTCGCCGCAATCGGCAGGTTACAAGTTTTCTGCCAAGCCGATCGTGTGTTGCGAGACTTCCCAAAGTTCACTCCAGGAAATTGGCCACGCCCCACCCTGCTGAATTGCCGTCAAGAACTGCCTTAATTCTTCGGCATGACCTTTGTCTTGACCATACGTGGAGAATTTGTTCTTGCCACCGAATTCGCGGGTCGAGCGAAAGTTGTTGCAGACCATTACTTTGCCACCCGCGAAAACTTCGATCCGCTCTTTCGGAAAGTCTTTGCTGCCATTCGCCAGGTAATGTATCGTGCTTGTCGATCCATCCGTAAATTCCAATTGCATGGTCACGCAATCACCGAGCCTGCCATCGCCGCCGCGAATTGGAAACGATTGTGAACCGGTGAGCGGTTGCCCAACTAAATAGCGCGCGAGATCGACGAAGTGACAACCCTCACCAATAATTCGCCCGCCGCCAACTCGCGGATCTTGTGTCCAATGATCGGCCGGGATCGCACCAGCGTTGACCGTGATGTTCACGGCCATGTTCGATGGCGCAGCGCGCAACCATTTCTTTAACGCGATAATGTGTGGCGAGAATCGTCGATTGAAGCCGACCATCAGGCACTTCGTGGGGTTATTCTCAACAGCTTCGCGAACTTCTTCCAGCTCGTCGAAGTTCATCGCCAGTGGCTTTTCCACAAAGACATGTTTGCCTGCCGACAAGGCCTGACAAACCATCCGGGCATGCAAATGGTGAGGTGTCGTGATGAAAACGGCATCAATCGATGCGTCTTTGAAAACCTGTTTCGCGTCGCTGAGTGATTTCTGAAAGCCAAATTTATTCGCCGCATGGGCGGCCGAGACACCGGAACCGCTAACGATCGCAGCCCGAGTGACTCCCGCCTTGGGCAGCAGCGGCAACAGCGTTCGGGTTGTAAATCCGCCCGCGCCGATGAACGCGATGCCGATTGTATCTTTCGTGGGCCGGGGAATGGCGGGTGTGCTGGTCGAACCCGCTTCGTTGGAATACAGGCGAATTGGGCTGGTTTCCACCATCGCGGTGGCTTGTTGCGAATCGCCAGTTTGGTCGTAATTCAGGACAATCCCCAACGCGTTGGGATCGCCCACCGCCCGGTAGCCTTCCAACGCCCGGTCGAATTCAAAGCGGTGCGTGACGAGCGCACTTACATCGAGCAAGCCATCGGCCATGAGTTGCAGAATCGCTTGAAAATTCCGTTGCTCTGTCCAGCGTACGAAACCGATCGGATAGTCGAGCCCGAGTTTCTCGTAGTTGTCGTCATAGCGGCCTGGGCCATACGAGCAAGAAACCTGAAACGAAATTTCCTTCTCGTAGAAATCAGCTCTCCGCAAGTTCAGTCCAATCACACCAACGAGTACGATTCGCCCGCGTTGACGACAAATCGTTGCGGCCTGGTGAATCAACTCGTCGCTCTTGGTGGAGGCTGTAACCAATACTGCATCGACGCCGAGGCCCGCTGACCATTGTTCGGCGACTGCTACTGGGTCTTGGCCAGCCGACAGATCAACGGTGTGAGCGCCGAATTGTTTGGCCAAGGCTGTCTTTTTTGGATCAAAATCGATTCCCAGGACTTGGCAACCATTGGCCCGCAGGATTTGCACTGCCATCAGGCCGATCAGCCCCAGCCCACTCACAACAACGCGTTCACCGATCGTCGGTTGGATCAGGCGGATTCCTTGGAGGCCAATCGCACCCACAATTGCAAAAGCCGCGGCATCGTCGGAAACGTTGTCGGGAATTTTCGCCGTCAGGTTTTCGGGGACCGCGACCCATTCCGCGTGTGGTCCGTTCGAAACGACACGGTCGCCCGCTCGGTAGCTGCTCTGCTCGCCCGCTTCGCGAACGACGCCTACATTGCAATAACCCAGCGCGATGGGGGTATCGAGTTTGGCTTTGACCGAGTCAAGCGTTGCCCACAGTCCATCGGTTTTGATCTTTTGCAAAACCTGTTTGACTTTGTCAGGTTGCGAACGGGCTTTTGCCAACCAGCTGCTCTTGCCGAACTCGATCAGCATCTTTTCGGTGCCCAGCGAAACCAGCGAGCGAGTGGTCTCCACCAGAACCGCGCCACTACCCCTGCGTGGGACTGGCACCTCCGCCAGCAGCGTTTCGCCGTTTCCAAGATTTTGGAGAATTTGTTTCATTACAGGGTTTAGGAGTTCGTTTTGCGGAAACCTACGATGTAATTGACACGAAGCGCCGAAAAAAGTCGCGAAGAATTGACAATTCGCTCATAGGCCGCGCCCAGCAAGTACAAAGGTAACGAAAATTGCAAATAGTTCGGGCGAACCTCAATGGCTTGCATTTCAATCAACTCCAGCCCTACTTCTGCAAACTGTTTTTTCAAAGCACCAGCCGTATTCAGTCGATAAAACGTCGGAAACGTATCGGATTCATTGCGGCCCCGTTTTTTGTTGATCCATTTATGAAATTTGGTGGGCGTCAGATTGGCAATGATTGGCACATAATGAAACCGGTTCGGCGTCAACGCCCAAAATTCGCCGCCCGGCTTGAGGATTCGCGAAACTTCTCGACAAAACGACTTTGGGTCTTGTACGTGTTCGAGAACGTAAATCGAAAAGGCTAAATCGAACGAGTTACTTTCGAAAGGCAACAACTGGCCGTCAGTAACAATTCCTTTGTCCAGCAAGGGATTGTTGATCACTTGCGGGTCAATGTCGACACCAACCATTTCCCGACAGCGCCCTTTTAGTTGATAGACACTCCGTTGGCCTGCACCGGCTCCAATGTCCAAGACCATTGACGATTCGTTTACCCGCTCCGTAATCAACTGTACGAAGTGCGGGGTCGCCTCCCATTTGGCGGCATCTGGGTAGAGACGCCGGTCCCAAAACGAAATATCCATTAGAGAGTTTTATCCAAATCTAAAAAAGCTTGAACAAGTGCGTCCAGTTGACCTACTTGGAGCGTGACAATTGGCAATCGAGTGTGAGACACAATTGTGAAATGATGAATGCCATAATTTCGGACCGATTTGAGTGTTTTGAATTTGTTTCGGAATGGGGCATCGCGACTTTCATTTCAATCACCCGATTTTACATTCAAGATGTTTGCTATCCGCTTCCAAACACGTGAGATGTCGTGATTTTCAACGATTTGTTTTCTATTTACCGCACTCATTTTATGTCGAAGTGCTTCGTTATCAATTAATGCAATAAGACCACGGCAAATTTCTTCCGGAGAACCCGGATCGACCAAAACGCCATTAACCTGATCCTTCACGATTGCTGGGATGCTTGAGACATTTGTTGTTACCACTGGCAATCCACAAGCCATAGCCTGCAGGAGCGAGTTTGGCATTCCTTCGGCAAGTGATGGCAGCACAAAAATATCAGACTCGTTCAACAAGCGATTTACTTCTTCGTTCTTGACCCAACCCCGAAAATCAATGAACCTTTCTAGACCAAGATCTCGACTAGTCATATCCAAAGTATCAAACAGACCACCGCCACCGCACATGATTAATCGAAAATTCTGGTGCGACTCAGCAAGAAGTTTAATGGCCGGAATCAAAAACTGAACACCTTTTTTCTCATGCATCCAGCCGACGAAAATTATTTGAATAACATCGTCACGCCTACGATCGTGCCCGCTCCTTTCGGTGGAGAATCTGGTGATATCAATCCAATTGTGTACGACTTCGATTTTCTCTGGGGCAACATCGAAAAGCCTGATCAATTCATCTGCCGCAAGTTGGCTTTGGCAGATAATTTTTGAACAGAGTCGGCAGGTCATCCATACGTAGCTTTTGTAAATTGATTTCAGTCGCTTGGGCAACATCGGGTGAAACCGAAAGCTAACGACCGTATGCTTCTGCATTAGCCCCGCCAAAATGCAAACGAGGCCTTTCTCAAGCATGCTCAACCAAGAAAAATTGGTAAAAACCAAGACAGCATCGATCCGCGAAAAGACCAAATGGAATAGGCATTTTGAAAGTCGTATGCCTGCATCCCATGCCCGAATCAAAATTCCTGGTGGGGGCAAAGATCGTTGCGTTGAATCGACAAGTATCCATTCCACGTGGTTGGAAAGCGGACTGGCGACTAGCGACCGGCACGCAAATACTTGACCACCCTCGGTTCCGTCCTTGGCAACGGAAAAGCCCCCCAAAAACAGCACTCTATTCCGCTTCATGCGATTAAGCATTCGAGTCGTTGTGAGATGACATTGGTTCCTCGTCTAGCCTGCGAATAACACGCGCCGGAGAGCCTCCAACCAAACAATTCGCAGGCACGTTTCGATTAACCACACTGTTACAGGCAATGACAACATTGTCTCCAATCTCGACTCCTTTCAAGATCGTAACCTTGTCGCCAATCAAGATATTTGAGCCAATTCGAACTGGTGCGGTTGTGTATCCCTTCAACTTCAGATTGCCATTTTCGATTGCGAACGAATGATCATGATCCACGACTGTCACGAATTTGGCGATGGTTACGTTATCGCCAATGGTAATGGATTCATGTGCAACCAGTCGGCTGTATTCGTTTAGCGTAATGCCATCGCCAAGCACCAAGCGACCACTTGAATAGAGTTGGTTGAATCCGGCAAGACACACGCGGCCATCAAAATGAATAAGTCCGTTTTTTTTGATTCCGATGTCACAGTTCCGCCCGATTAACGAAAGACCATTTGTCTTGAATCTTCGCCGAAAATAGACTTTGGTCGCGCAAAATCTAGCGAAAGAAGCCAGTTTGACGAAATTCGAATTGTGTGAAAACCGCAACAATTTACTTTTGCCCTCAATCAATCAAAAAAGTACATTCACTCGTGCTTCTATTGAACATAGCTCGCGATTTCAGAACCATTTCCTACTACCTTCGCCACGTCGAATCGCGAGCCTGTTCTACGCCAAATTGTGCCGTGCTCGATTTCTCCTCCGGAACTCTTTTGATTTCGTGAGATAATCAAGTAGCCACCATCTTTGACGTATTTCTGAGCAGTTTGAAGTCCAAGCTTGATCAATTGCTCAGAAAAATACCCCAGATTCAAAACGTTTGATACCCGCACAAGATCGAATGCATCAATAAATTCAGCGGATGCCTCAAATATACTTCCTTCCACCAGCCGCACAGTTCCATCCTGGATCATAGGATTTAACAATGACCAAGCCCGACCCTTTTTCATGCGATTTGAAAGAAATGGCAGCTTTGAAACCCAACGCCCAACAGTTTTCTCGACAGGTCGACGGGCTACCGCAATTGGAGATAGTTGAAATCCGAACGGCCCGGCGCAAATCAATACTTGATAGCCATCGTTAAAGCGATACTCACGAAAGGGCCACTTGGTAAATTCGGCAAGCTCAACGTACAAATCAAGCGCCACGGCCTCGGTTTTGCTTTTAAACTTTTCAGTGATACGCTCCACCAACTTGTGAGTTGACGTTCCATCGGATGCACCGATATCCAAGACCTTGAACGGGACGCCGCCGGAATTGCCAAGCAAGCTTAACAACGCTTCGTCCATCAAATTCATGCGGTCAATTCGCGTAGATTTCGTTGTTTGCCCAATGCAAATCCTGGAGAGGACCTCTGAAAAACGCTTAGCGCATGCGAGCCTCTCCGGTTCACTCGTCGATGCGGAATATTCCGATTTGATATCATCCAACTGCCGTGGATCGGGAAGGAAGAAAATATTTAGTATTTTCCACTTCGGAAATTGTCGTCTAAGCAGAATTCTCATTTCGTTTCACAAAAAGGCAAAAAATTGCGTTCGTATTCGATCCTATTCTTTGGATGCCCGATCGCAGTCCAGCAACTGGGCAAACGCTCGACCAAGTTCCTTTGCTTGAAATTGTTGCGTTGCGTACTGAAACGCCTGCCTCCCCATTTCCTGCCTATCCGTGGCACTCAAATTGAGAAATCGACTTATTGCAAGGCAGATTGAGTCACTGTCTTTTGGATCGAACAAATAACCTCGCGCATCAGTTACAAGGTCTGCAGCATCGGATACGTTTCCCGCAAGAACGGGTAGTCCGGCGGCAAACGCCTCGCAAATGGCATTCGGAAATCCCTCCACCAATGAGGGGTGAATCAGGACAGTACCGCCGAACAAAAATGAAGGTACATCGTCACACTGCCCGACGAATTCAAACACAGCTTCCAGATTATTCTCGGCGATAATTTTTTTCTGTTCAGCAAAGTAACTGGTCGCGTTTTCGCCTGCTCGACCAGCCCATTTTATTTTGAATTGTTGAAATCCTAGCTGCCTCAATTTTATCACAGCTTTGACCAGCCCATGTAGGTTCTTCAACGGATAAAGCTGGCCGACTGCAACGAACGTCATTTCGCAGTCCTTTTCCTGATTCGCAAACCGCCTTTCTCCAATCTTGAAAAATTGGTCATCGACGCAATTTCGGATACATTTTGTGCGATTGCTCACGCTAGGCAAGGAACGTTGAATGACCCGACACTGGTAGTTGGAATTCGCAACGATCTGATCGGCCCAAAGGTAGTGCAATCTCTGTACGATTTCTCGAAAGTTCAATTTTTGTCCGGGCGAACAGGATCGCTCGCCACAACAAGCCTTAAATTTCCCGCCCAATATTTTGGCGAGGATCATTACCTTGTTCGCACTGCTTGAAAACGAAACCACCCAATCGGCATCGGTCTGGCGTGCAAAGCGACTCAGCCGCCAAGGGAGACTAAATTTCGGCTTCTCACTTAAGTCAACAATTTTTATCCCGTTCTCTACCAAGTAAGCCCTAAAGAAATCATATTGCGGATGATAATTGCAAACGGACACTGAATAACCTAGATGCAACAGCTCCCTGGCGAGATAACACAATTGCCGTTGAGCGCCCCCACAATGCAAACTGTCGATCAGCAACACAACCTTGATCGGCATGCCAAAGGTACTGCTAATTCCGATATTTTCCGAGGGATTCGTCAATTAATGTTTGATAATGCTTGAGACATGTGCATCACCGACGTACGGAAAAAAACGTCTTTTTCCGCATTAGCGGGCCATTTTCGGCGGCTGAGCCGCGCGATTGACGCCCGGCAATCGACTGGCTTGCTGTTTCACCGCATACATCGATTGCAGTCCAAATGCTGATCCCATCAGAACGTTGAAACTTCGATTGTCGAGGAGGCCGTGGTCCACCATTCCCAGCAAAAGAAAACTCATTAGAGACAAGAATACGAAGGTCTTCACAGCCGGAATCTGGATCATTTGCGAACGAAGGAAAAACACCATCAACGCAACCAAATAAATCCAAACTCCAGCAATACCAACCTCTCCAAGAACCATGATATGAGTGTTGTGGCAACCAAGGCCGCCAAAATATTTTTCCGGCATTCGGTGCATCGAGCCCAGACCATGGCCAACGACGGGGCTTTCTTGCCAATAGTCGATGCCCTTAACAACCCCGTTCCAGCGTCCTCCCGTATCTCTTTCCGTAGTCTCTTCAAAGGTGATGATCTTTTCGATGCTGTGGATTCGTTTTTTTTGTTCGGGGGTCCATTCGTAGCTCTTATAGCCCACGGTGAAAAACCAATACGATGCACCAAAGACGAACAGGCCCGCGAATATGGTTCCGACTGCCCGACCATTGAAACGCAAGGAGTATACTGCGTAGCTGACTCCGATTGCCGCAAAAGTAATTAGCCCACTTCGCGAAAATGTCAGCACTGAACCAATTGCCAATCCGACCGTAATCAGTGGCAGATACTTCTTCAGCTTCGTTGTACCCGGAGGCAACGACCAAACTGCCAAACAAACAACCAATCCATGAACGGCAGCCATTCCCGTTTCATTTGGGTTGGCAAAGAACCCCATCCAGCGTCCAGCGTTGCTAAGTCTAGCGGTGCCTCCCATGTTGGCATAATAGCCACCCAAAAACGGACTTAGATAAACCGTGTAGGCCCCTAAGACGGCAACCACAGCGAGCATTGACAGAAACCGTGGGGTTTGGTTGCGACGTGCATAATCTCGCGCAACGAGCGCGCTGACAAAGATCAAGAACATCGAATTCAGATGGCTAATCACCAAATTGAGATCGAAGTTGATTGCCGCTCCAATCAGGACATACAAAATCAAAAAGGCCATGAACCACTTTCCCGCAGTGCCCAAGCACTGGTTCCAAAGGCTCATCGTGCGCCCAATAATCAACAGGCCGGCAGTCAGAATGATGACCGAGACGAGCCGGTCAATTTGAAATATTACGAACAAAATGCCATTCAGATTCATCAAACAGATGATCGCGATCGTCCAGAAGAACAACCCTGTCCACCAATCCGGCTTGACGCGTTGGATGGAGGGCTGGGGTTGCGGCTGGCCGTACCGACGCGGTGCAATGTAGGGAGGTGCGATCGGGCCGGGAATTGGCCCCGGCATTTGGCCAGGAAAGGTACCTGGCATTTCGCCAGGAAAATTACTCATGGATTCGCGATGATTTCAATTGACGATACGATTTTGTTTCCACGCCTCAAGCATGACGATTGCCCAGAGCGTGTTCGAATGATCCGCCACGTTGGCGTGATGTTCATTTTGCAGATGTTTGACTTTTTTTCCATCCAAAAACTCGGAATTCTCCGCGGCTTTTCTCAGCATGTCGTTAAGATACGCCGAGTTTTTGAACCAACTGGCGATTGGAACGCCAAAGCCCATCTTTTTCCGCTCGATAAATTCTTTCGGGAAAAATTTTCCCAGTAGTTTTTTCAGCAGAAATTTGGACTCGAATCGCGGGGCCTTGGTCCGCGACGATAGTGATGCCGCAAATTCGACGATCCGGTAATCCAGAAACGGTGAACGTCCCTCCAAGCTATGCTGCATGCACATCCGGTCGACTTTGACCAATAGATCGCCGGTCAGGTAAGTCCGTTGATCGCCAAACATGATTCGGTTCAAGGTGTCGTTCCCCAAAGCAGCATCGACTGCCTCCGCCATTTGGTCCTGGGGCCGCGTAAGTTGCCTGCGAATTTCGACAGACAACAAGGTGTGACGACCTTCCGGCTGCCACTCTACGGATTGTTGGTAGATTCGCCCGAGCGTTGCGTTTTCCAAATGTCGCCAGCGATTGAGACGCCGCACTGCGGAATTCTTTTTTAGCGGACTGTTTGCAGCGGCCTTTGCCACTGCACCCACTACCGCACGGATCATGCCGGGAAATTTTCGATACTGTTCGAACCTGGCTGCCGCGAAATAACGTCGGTAGCCGGCAAACGATTCGTCTCCCCCGTCGCCGTTGAGCGCCACGGTCACGTGCTGGCGTGTCATTTGGGCCAAATAGAATACCGGTAACGCTGAACTGTCGGCAAAGGGTTCGTCAAACGCCCGTGCCATGTGGGGAATTACATCAGCCGCTTCCGGGGTCACCACGAATTCGTGGTGTTCGGTTTTGAATCGCTCGGCAACCTGGCGAGCATAGCGCCGCTCGTCGTGCGACTCTTGGTCGAACCCAATCGTAAAGGTCTTGATCGGGCGATTCGAGTTTGCAGCCATATACGCCACAACCAATGAGGAGTCGATACCCCCGCTCAAGAAGGCTCCCAGCGGGACATCCGAGATCATCCGACTGCGAACAGCGTCGTTGAACAAAGTATCAAGCCGCTGCAACGCCTCGGACTCGCTCATTTCGATTTCATTTCCAAAAGGAGCCTGCCAATAGCGTTCGACCCTACATTCCCGTCGCGTCATCACCAGTTTATGGGCCGCCGGCAGCTTGAAGACATCCGTGTAAATGGTTTGCGGTTCTGGAATGTATTTGAAAGCCAGATAGGCATCCAGCGAATCGGCATTCACCTGATGTGGCACCGACGGATGTTTCAACAAGGCCTTCAACTCAGATCCAAAAAACATTCGATTCTGGTCCGGTCGAAAATAGTACAGCGGCAACTGGCCCATTCGGTCACGAGCGAGAATCAGCAATTCTTTTTTCTGATCCCACAGCGCGAGGGCGAATTGTCCCTGCAGGTGATTCAGGAAATCTTCGCCATATTGTTCGTAAGCGTGAACAATCGTTTCCGTATCGCCGGCCGTGCGAAAACGATGGCCAGCCTTGAATAAGCTATCCCGCAATTCTTGGAAATTGAAAATTTCGCCATTGAAAATCAGCCAAACCGTAGAATCTTCATTGGTCATCGGTTGGGGACTACCTGCCACATCGATAATGCTGAGACGCCGATGGCCCAAGTGAATTGGGCCCTGTTCGTAAAATCCTTCGCCATCGGGGCCGCGATGGCGAAGCGAATTCGTCATGGCGCGCAGCGTTTCCGGTTCACTTTGCAGATTTTCAAAATCCAGCCAACCGGCTATGCCACACATTCGAGAAAATACTCTTTTTAAAGAACTGAAGTTAAGGTTTTCGTTCGAATACCATTTCGTGGCAACCCAAACTAGTTGCTTTTTTTCCGTTCTTTAGCTTGAAGCCGCGAACTCGCATGTAATTTTCCAGGAGCTCATACGTTGCGAATTCGAATGGAAATCCTCCCATCCAATCCAGCAAGTCATAGCGAACGCTCATGCCTCGCTGGTTCTTCCGAATCAATGGTCCAATAGCCGCCATCGGTTTCAGCCGAATCGTGTGACGGAGGATGTTCAAAAAGTGAATCAAGAAACCAAGGCTATAGCCATAGATTTTGTTGAGAGGCCACGGCAGCTTGTTGTAAAACCACTTGATCAACCACCAGAAATGAGATTTGATCCCTTGGTCGTTATAGATCGCAATAAATAATTTCCCATTGGGAGCTACTCGCTGAAGCGCGTTTTCAATTCCGAGCCACATCGCGCCTGTGTGATGCAGCACGCCCCAGGAATAGACGACATCAAATTTCCCCAGCGTTTCCAGAAACTGCGAATCCAGAGCGCTGCCACTTTGGACAACCCAATCTGCATCGTCTGGAAAGTACCGACGCCTCAATTCAGTTGTGCAAGCAACCGACTGAGGATCGAAATCAAAGGAAACAATTTTTGCTCCTAAGCGCCGGGCAGCCAGACTGGAAAGTCCACTCCCCGAGCCAATGTCCAAAAATGTTTTGCCATCGAGCCGGTCAATCATCAGGAGGGCTTTGATTGCGGTCTCCGACTCCTGGATTCTCTCGTCGTTCAGCAGCTTGAGAAAATTCGTCCAATTTGCGCCAAATGCAAAACGATTAGGATCGTCAATTGATTGAGGTTTGTTCATGATTTGACATTGGTTGCCATAGAAGAGTTTTTTGACCAAGTGGAATTGAGTTCATTTTCTCGCCTGGACAGTCGGCTTTTAAGTTCCCGAATCACTTCAGGTCCGTAAAACATTTGCGCCGCGCGCTGGGCATTTTCCGAAAGCTCGCGGCAACGGCTGGGATTCTTGATCAAGTTTTCAATGGCCGCAATCAAAGCGGCCTCATCCGACACATCGACAACTTCAGCACAATCATGTTTTCGTAACCATTGCGTCAAGAATGCGTTCGGAGGGGAGTGAGCGATGATCGGGATGCCTGACAATAAATAGGGCGTTGTTCGGGTAGGAAAAATCGTTTGATATTCAATTTCTTTGAGCCCACCCTGAAATCCGTGCGGGAAAAAAAGGAGATCGTGCTTCCGCAAGGCATCTACGACCTCGTCAAAAGCAACACGGGTATGCATGAGTGATTTTGCACGAATCCCAATCGACGCAAAATCTGCAGCGGTATTCTCGGAATAAGTTGTAAAGGAACAATCTGGAAAATGGCGTAGGACGGCGGCAATTCTCGAGAAAGCGTCCCGATTTGAATTGTTCAGGCTCCCCATAAAAGCAAGGCGAAAGTTGCGCTGTATCACTGGGACTTCGTGGAGCGGAACTGGCAATTGCTCGAAGGTGTGTACTAAAGGCACAAATTCGACGTTCGGGTAATTTGGCGACAGAACATTCTCCATCCCCTCGCTCATGACGAAGACAACTTGAGAATCGCGAAAAACTCTGGGTTGCAACCAATTGGCAAATATCTTCTTGATTCCGACTCGGTTCTCCAAATAGGTATTGTGTAGATAGGAATAAAGCGGAACTCGATACCAGCGTGAGATCAACCAGCTCAGGAATAAATAGTACTCGTCGGGAAACATGGCGAGGACTTGTTTGGCTTTGCTCTGTTTGAAAACTCGCATCAATCGCCAAAGGACGATGGGCATCAATAGTAGACGCGTCGTTTTTTTGAATTTCCAAGGCCATTGCTTGTGGATGAAATAGACCTTTGGTTTTTTCCCGCCCTCATCGTCCCAATTGTTTCTATCTAATCCTGGCCATTTTTCCGCAGCGACCACCATTTCGTCGAATTCGAATTGACGTGCAAGTCCGGCTGCGATCTGCGACGAGCCAAGCGTGACCGGAGGAAACCCCCAGGTCACCATCAACGTCTTGGGGATTGGGGCAGCGGACTGGTTTGTGGATGCCACTATCGCCTTGCTCCGGATTGAGCCAGTTCCAAAAGTCGTTTGGCGGTTCGAACGCCCGCCTTTCCGTCCATTTTCCCAATCTGTTGTTCGACAATTGCCTTGCGGCCGGCGCGATCGGCGGAAGGATTACTCGCGTAACGCTGCATCGCCTCAGTGAACTGACCGATTGTATTGGCGATGAAAATCCCGCCCGTTTCCAAGATTTTCGCATAGTGCGTATACTTCTTGAAACGCGCGACGGTAAAGGCGGGATCGACTTCGCGTCCGTCGAAAAACACATTGACGACAGGAGTGTCTGCACAGGCGGCATCGATACTCAACGTCGAACTCGTCGTGATGACCATATCGGAGGCGGCAATCAGGTTTTTAAGGTGCAGGGCATCGTCTTTTGGCAGATCCCAGTCGAGCTTGCTTTCCGTCACAGGAGGAACCTCGACATGCACGTCGCTGGCTTCGAGGTTCTGAAACGGCTCTAGCGAGCTTTTCCAGGAACCATTGACGACTTGCGGATGTAGGCGAATCCAGAGGAACGGCTTTCGCGGTAGCTCTTGCTTTCGCATTTGTTCGATGATTGCTTTGAGAATATCTAATTCATGCCCACAAATCCCGGGGTTGATGGTACCGTACATCATCAAGAAGGCATCGCTGGGAACCTGGTTTTCTCGTCGCCAGGCAGGAATGTCGGTTGATTGTTTTGCAGCATGGTAAATATCAAACTGCGCGGCACCCGTTTCGTAAATCTTCTCGCGGGGAAAATCGTGATACTCCGCTGCTTCTTGCGCCATGAGCGGACTCCACACCAACAAATGAGTTGGAGTTCCGTTCATGTAACCCTTCGAAGTCAGATTGTCCCACGACAGCATGACGGTTGCCGTTGGAATTCTCAGGCGTTTTGCCGATCGGAGGGCATGAACGTCATGTTTGTTAAATCCCGGCGTACCGGTCACAACTAAATCCGGCTTGTGTTTTGAAAAGACCGCATCGAATTCGCGCGCCGAAAATAGTTTAGCCTCCGCGAACATATACAATCGCCGCAACAACGTGATGTTTCCCAGGAATAGATTCAAGGCCCGCGTTGCGTAATAGCGGGCAGGCCTCTCGCGCTTGAGTGTTTCTCGTTTGTGATTAAGCGTTCCACCGAGTCTCGGATTCATCAGCAAATACTGCCGCCAATTCGACAAGCGAGATTCCCAATGACTTGTGCGAGTTGGCATTTTCTCGAGGCGAAGCTGAGGATGACTGAATTCGTTGATAAAGTACGGCTCGTCAGCGTTGACGGAGCAAACGACCAACTCCGCATTCGCAGCCAGTAGCTCCTCCGCAATACTGCTTCGCAACAACATCCTGGCCTGAAAACCATGGGTAATATTCAAAAAGATTTTGGGCAAAGCGATGCTGTTAATTCGTGCGAATGAAATTTGGCATGAAGCAGTTAGTCACTGACAAACGAGGCTAAGTTACCGTCCTGCGATTGAATCCTATTCTTGCAAGGCAAATTTGGCTGGTGGTGCCAATTTGCTCAGGCCCGCCTTTTCATCAAGTTTGCAATAATTTGGGCAAGCGGAGGCTGGTGAAACGTAGGTCAACAGACCCATGGTTCGCGCTCCGTCTGTTGAATAGCCACCTCGATGAAAACCACTTGTGTCGCAAAAAATGATGGTCCACGTTGGACCGCAACACGACAAAATGTGTTCTTTGTCGACTTCTTTCGCAATCACTTCGGGACTTGGGTAGTTGTGATAGCCAGGCAGCAGGTTCGACGGACGAAAAAGGCTCGTGTACTTCTCTCCACGGCGCGAGTGCATGATGAACTCGAATGGCCCTGATGTGCTATTGACATCCGACAGGTACAAGAAAACTTTAACTAAGGGATCGTCCTCCCAATCGCGATGCCAGTTTTGCGAAGCTTCGCGATTGGCTGAACCGCCGCGAACAAAAGTATGCCAGACATCGGCATAGACGAGTTTCGTCCAAAGCCCCATGTAGGAGTTCACGACGTCGAGAATCTCAGCCTGCAATCCCAATTGCAAAATAGGATCCTCAAACGACATTGCATCCTCGCGTACATTGCGGGTTACTCGATATGGCTTGCTCGTGCCTCCTGGGTTTTTGCTCAAACGGTCAGCAATTTCTCGCTGAACGCGTTCGCTCCCAAGAAATTCGTTCTTGACCTCGGAAAGCACTTTGATCCAATGAGGTGCGTTTTGGTCGAAGAGTTTTTCGAGACTAACGATCGAGATACCCGTTCCCCTGAGTTCTTCGAGAACTTTTTTCTGGGTGCCTGACAGTTGAGGCGGTGCTTCCTTCAACATCTTTTTGCATTTGGGATTAACTGAAATATCCCGTCGAATTCGGTAGGTTACCGTTTTCATCAATTCGCGGGGAACTTTCAAGCCAGAGCTGATAATTTTCTTGATTGACATTTTCTTACCTTGTTGTTGTGGATTCAGTTCGACGTGCGCTTCGATTTTGCCAGAAAACGAGACAACTATCCAACGGTTCCCGCACTATTCATTCGGGCCATTTTCATGAACAACTCATTTCCATTAATCAACTCTTCGTAATTCCCTTGGGCGATGACCCGGCCGTTTTCCAGAAGAAAAATGACGTCGCATTGTTTCACTGTTGACAGACGATGGGCAATCATGATGATCGTCCGGTTTTTCGCTTCTTCACGAAGGGACTCCATGACGCCTTCCTCGGTAACTCCATCCAATGCGCTGGTCGCCTCGTCCAGAATCAGTACTTCCGGGTCGTGGTAAAGAGCACGAGCCAATCCGATGCGTTGCCGTTGACCGCCACTCATTCGGGTTCCCTGTTCACCGGCGTTGGTTTGGTATCCTTGCTCAAGTTCTTTCGAAATAAATTCGTGGATGTTGGCAATTCTTGCGGCCTCTTCGACTCGCCGAAGGTCGACTTCATGCGGCCTGCATCCAAAAGCAATATTGTTGGCTACCGTATCGTCGTACAGCCTGACATCTTGTGGGACATATCCCGCGATTTTTTGCCAGGCCCGCGGATTGACGTGATTAAGTGACGTCTCGCCAATCAGAATTTCGCCATTCGATGGTTTGATCAAGCCGATCAAAATATCGACGAGCGTCGTTTTCCCGGCACCGGAAGGTCCAACGAAGGCCACGATTTGATTCTTTTTGATTTCCAGATCAACCCCGTTCAATACCGGTTGGTCCCCCCGGTCGTACTTGAACTGCAGGTTCTTCAAGACAATCTTGTCTTTGAATTTCAACTTTTCAATGTTGGTCGACTCGACCATTGCGGGCTCCATGTTTTTCATGTCGGTACAGAGCGAATCCAAGATCGGTTTGCTGTATCGAAGGGTACTCGCGGCAACAAATACCTTTTGTAGTGATGGCAACAATCGATAGCAGGCGATCGCAAACAAACTCAGCGTTGGCAGAATGTCTTCGACGGTACCCTTTGAATTCAGCTGGAACATGATGATCAAGATGATGCCCGTAAAAGCGACGGCTTCGATCAAGTAGCGGGGTGAGGATGAGAACAACGCAAGTTTGGGTTCAATTACTGCCACCTTGTGGGATTCGTTTTCGAATCGTTTGACAAAAGTGTCTTCGCGTCCGTGAATTTTGACGACCTTGATGCAGTCCAAAAGTTCTCCCGCAAAACGAAATTTCGCAAGTGTTGCGGTTCGGCGATCAATCCCCATCTGATAGGTGAGTGACCGAATCCCCAAATACATCGCCATATACGCTCCACCGAGCGTAGCGATCAACAGAGCCGCTAATCGAAGATCAACCACGAACAACAGCGCCAGGATGGACAGTGAAACAATGACCCCAGAAAGAAGCTGGGCGAGAGGCAGTAATACCTTGGTGGTCAATTGCGTTACCTCTACCAACACCTTCCCTCCCAGATCCGAAGTGCCTTCGCGAAGGAAAAACGTGTAGGGTTGGTGAGCATATTGATTGAGTAGACGAACACTCAACGCGCTCATGCAATTCCATACCACTTTTTGTTGGTACCAATTGCCAAACACGGTGAAGGTCGCGTTGAACGTTAAACAGGCAATCACTGAAAAACCCAAGAACGTGACAAAGGCATTGGTTGATTCAAAACTTAAGGCCTCATAGCCCCAGCTCAACCACTTGTTGGTTTCGACTGCTTGTGGGTTGGAGGCTATTTGCATGAATGGAAAAATGGAAACGACACCGACTACTTCAGTGATTCCCATTCCAATAATCACGAACAACAGGACGAAAAACTGCCGTTTCTCGTTCGGTTCCAGAATCGAAAGAATCTGACGGACTAGCTTATTCATGAATTTCCAACGGCCTGCTGTTTTCGATAGACCGTGTATTCTTCGTTTTCATACGTCTTCGGCCAGTCATTAGCTGCAATAAGTTGTTCCAACTTTTCTTTCGTCAGCGAATTTCGTCTGACAACAACCGTATCGACTCCATATTTTTCCCAAAAGTACGCGAACTCTCGTCGAGGCCAATTGTAGGACTCGCTGTCCTGTTGTTGATACGCGAAACCCGAATCTCCATTCGACACCCACTGGTGATAAAACTTGATTGACGGGCGGTCAACTTTCGCGGAAAGAACAAAACTTGATTTTAAGGGGACTACGAGTATTTTTTGTGGCTCTTCAAAATTCTGAAGGTATTCCGCAATTTGTTCATCGACCTTGTCGGAGAATGGTTTTTTCAATTCGCGAGCGACATCACCCCGAACCAAGTAGGTGAAGGCGAGAGCAACCATCGATAGTTGCATCATTAAAACGTAGAGCATCGTAATGGGAGTTATTCCGTAATGTGCCATTGCCACAACCGCCAGGAACGCAATAAACGGGAAGCTGTATTCGCCCAAATATCGATCTCCGGGTCCCATTGAAACGAGAGGCTGTTGGGACGTTACGAGGAATAGTACAAATCCCGCCAGAACGACCATCAACGAATATCGAGTTGCGCCGTTTTCGAGAAAAAACCCAGCCAAATCCTGCCGCGAGACCAACCAATAACCAAGCAACAGAAAAATTGGGAGGTTCAAAATGACGGACGCATAGGAATTCTTATTGAGTGCCAAATGCATGAATTGATCGGGACGTCGCAACAACAAGAAGGGCAAGGTAAATAGATCCGAAATTCGATGCGCTTTGTCGAGCCCGTACACCATTCCAGCACGATTTCTGTGCAAGAACAACGTGTGATTTAATTTGAACTTAAGGACCTTGAGAATTCCCAGTGGCGGAATGGCCAATCCCAACAACACGCCTCCAATAAAGATCGTAACCGGAATCCAGTCGAGGTAGAAAACCGAGAGCAGCACCGACACAAAGGCAATGTTCTGGATTGAAAACGCAGAAGATAGAATTGATAAAATGACGCAAACGGCTGCTACAAGATAAAAAACGTGGAACCCGTAAACGTACGCGGCTCCCAGGCTGACAAAGTACACCAGTGAAATTAACGAACCTAACGACTGTGCTTTGATACCATTTAGCCGCGCCGTAACGGGTAACAAGAGTGGTGCGGTCGCGTACAGCACAGCAACCCAAATCGCCAGAATCTGTGGCTGCTCTTGTTCCAGCGAAACAAAAAATAGCGTTGTGCATAGGTAGGCAATCACTACCGCGAAACTATCGTAGGCCAGATTCGAAAAATTGGCGATCGCAGCCCAATACTTCTGTGCAAAACGGCTAACCACAAAATACTGTAGCGGAGGATATCCCAAGACACCCGGCACGATGGAATCCGGAACAGCATATTCGACCTTATTCGAATTTCTGTGCCGGTTAATAATCCACCACGTGATCGCATTGTCCCCACACGGAACAATCAAAAATGGCAATCGAATTGCAAAGGTGAAGATACCCAGCAAGATCGAGACCGCGATTAATTCAATTACAAACAACACTGGTTATTCAAATACCATCTTAAACAAACTGCCTACTCCGTGGCTTTTGCGTCTATACTTCTAATTCTCTCGGCGATCGTCGTGGTGAATCGGTGTGCGCCGCGTGAATTCATGTGCGTGATATCTTTGAAATTTTCAGCTTGACCCAAGATCGACTCGTCATCGATGAAGATCAGCGAAATGTCATTTTTGGCGGCCAGTTCACGATAAAAGCCTTTGATTTTTTCTTCTTCGTGTACTCGGCAGCTTTTGTAAATGGGCGAATAGTACAGGAATACCTGAACGCTGTTTGCTTTTGCAAGATCGAGAATGCCTTCGAGTGCTTGAATTCTATTGCGATCCCATTCCCATCCGGTCATCAATTCAGTTTCGCAAGCTTCCGTCAGACTTTCGATCGTCGCAGTAGCTTCATTGGTCCCCGCGCGACAGGGATCAAAAGATGTCCCCTTGAGAAATGATGGCAATTGCACAATTCCAAATTTTGAATTGAACTGGGCAAATTTCAGCATGGGAATGTACTTCCAGGCAGCTGTTAGCCAAGGTCCTTTTTGCTCTGAGATTGCCTTCTCAACAAGCGGGTGATTTACGTGGGTTAGGTAGTGATACTCATGGAACGGCCATGAATATCCGACGTCCGTGACGCCCCATGCGTCAACTTCAAGCAGTATTGCCTTGCTGTGACAGCGTTTCATCAGAAGTTTCCAAATCAACTCCTGTTCCGGAAAGGCCGCACCCTCTTCAGCTAACATCAAGACATCTTTACCTAGTTCGGTTGATAATACGGCCGGATCAATACTAGCCAAAGCCGCTGAAGATCCCAACACAACCCAATCAGCTTGAAGCGGTGCCTGCTCGATAAGCCAATTGATTTTCGACGACTTCGTATTCGTGGAAATCCAGTCAGCAACGTAATGATTCAAGGTTACAAGCAGCAGGAAACCGACTGCCGCCCATCGCCAAGAATTAGGAATTATTTTTGATTTGCTCAAATGTGTTGGTCGAAAATCAAAATTGAAAATAAATGAACTGTTGCGGCTGCATGAACATTCCAAAATTCAAAATGCAGAGCAGCAACAAATATTGGATTGCAACACGAGTCGTTGTGCTGCGTTTCTGTAACATCGCATCGAAGCGTTGTCCGAGCGAAAGCCACTCAAGGGAAACCAGCAACGCAACCATCAGGCTGGCAATCGCCAACTGAGGCAAAGCCTGTGGAGGTCTGGCAGTGACGTGCTGAAGAGCGGCCGGATCGAACATTCGACTCAAGATCTGTAATGAATCTTGAAAATCTGCACGAAAGAAAACCCACGCGATGACCACAAAATGAAACGTTACGAACCATCCCAACAGTTTGCCAAATAGAGTCGATCGCCCCTTTTCACGCCCGCCAAAAATCAATTGAAATGCGACGATGGCGATGCCATGCAAACACCCCCAAGTCACGAAGTTCCATGAGGCACCATGCCACAAACCACTTACCAGAAAGACGATGGCGAGATTCAAACACTGTCTTGCCAAACCTTTTCGATTTCCACCCAATGGAACATACAGATAATCTCGAAACCAGGTACTCAAAGAAATATGCCGCCGGCTCCAAAAGTCCCGAATATTGGTCGTGAAATAGGGTTGTCGGAAATTGTCCATCAGATCGTACCCCATCAACTTGGCAATGCCTTGAGCAATGTCGGAATATCCGGAGAAATCGCAATAGATTTGCATTGCGAATGCATACATTGCAATGAGAACCCAAACTGATGAATACTCCAGGGGTGCGGCGTAAACGGCGTCCACGACCAAGGCCAAACGGTCCGCAATCACTAACTTCTTGAAGAACCCCCAGATGATAAGGCGAGTTCCCAGCTCAATATTGCGAGGATCATAGGGATAGTTTTGATGGAGCTGCGGGAGGAAATGTGCGGAACGCTCTATTGGCCCAGCGACAAGCTGCGGGAAAAAAGAAACATACAGCGCAAATCGCCAAAAACTGCGTTCAACTGGAAGTGTTCCGCGATACACGTCGAAGGTATAGCTCAAACTTTGGAAGGTGTGAAACGAGATGCCGACCGGGAGCAGGATGTTGATCAATTCAATTTGCTGCGATACCCCTACCTGATTCAAAAGCAAATTTGCGTTTTCGGCAAAAAAATTGTAATACTTGAAATAAAACAGCATCCCCAGATTAGAAATCAAACTCAAGATCAACCACATTCTTCGAGCTGATTGGCTTTTTGACTGATCGATGTATCGGGCAGCGACGAAGTCTGTTGCGGTTACGTAGAGCAACAGGAATCCATACCATGGATTCCAAGACATGTAAAAATAATAGCTGGCGATGAGCAGCCAATGATTTCGTAATCGATATGGCAAAGAGAAATAAATCGCCAGGACAATCGGACAAAAAATTGCAAAATGTAAAGAATTAAAAAGCATTGCCGTTTATTTGATGGTCGGGCGACGATTCTTCTGCTTCGCTGTCAGAACTTGAGAATCAACAATTTCTTCGAGGATCCTCAGATCTTCAAAGCGGCAGACCAAGGTGAATTGCAAGTGAAATCGCCGAAAGTTAAATTCTGTCAAAGTACGGCACGTAGAGTTGTTCGAGCCCAATGCTTCCCGCTTCAGTGCCGCTCATCCACATCGCCTGCTTTTGATTTTTCCAAGCTAAATTTGTGTGCTGAGAGAGCCACTTGTGTGACGAGGTCCCGGCACAGTCATTGACCAATATTCGATCGAAACAACTACAGACATGGGACCAGACTGGGGCAAATTGTGAGGTCTCACCGACAAATTCGTAAACGATTCCCGTTCGCCCGTTGACCCCTACGATTGCGTACGCGGTACTGTGGTTCCCTTCTCGTTGAATAAGGCTGAAAACATCGCTTACCGGGCAAGGCAACACTTCATAGTCAGATTGCGTGCGAAGTACTTTTTGCTCTTGCCACTTGGACCTGATTTCTTCGATTTCTCGCCAAGAATCTGAAAGGTCAAACTTTTCGACTTCTACGTTCAGTCTGGGTGGGTGGAATAGTTCTCCAATGACGCCACGATCACCTGCCGTCCAACCAAATCGTTGATAAAAATCCGGTCGAGTAGTCCACAAAACGGAAAAAGCTATTTTCTCCGACGCCAATGTCCGCGTGACGCGTTCAACCAGCTTGGAACCGATTCCCTGGCCACGAATTTTCGGATTAACACAGACAAATCCCAGCATAGCCGCGTCAATCGTTTTCCCGTCCGTTGCAAACTCGAACTTCTTTACCGCAAGCGCGCCCGCTAGTTGGTCGTCATACCATGCCGAATGCAAGTTCGCGAAGTTCTCGGCGCTGAATAAACCGGGATATCGTTCTAGCACGCTGCCCGAACGGGCTTTTCCCCTGAGAAATTCCTCGTCGACCATGTCTAAGAACGAAGGCAACGATTCATGGCCGGCCTCTTGCAAGGTCTGGAACTTGACGGTCATTTCAAGTCTGCAATAACTTGCACAATACGTTCGCGCTCCTTTGCCGACACCCACCAACCGCAAGGGATGCTTAAAGCGCGACGCGAAAATTCATCAACTCCTGGCAACCTTGCTTGGGGGCCTCCAAAGCAACTGTATACGTCGTTTCTTAAATGCACTTTCGACGCCTGCACTCCGTTCGAACGCAGGTGTGCCAGCAGTTCATTGCGGTGGTCTGTAAGGAATGTATAAACCCAAAACGCCGATTTTGAGTCCCGAGGGCGTCGGAGCACGCCAACATTAGGAATGGATCGCAACTCCTCGTCATAGAAATTACCGTTGTCCTGATGCACCGACAGTCGATTTTGGAGACTCGCCAACTGCGCTACACCAACTACCGCAGCAACGTGGTTCATGTACGAACTCCATCCGCCTTCGGAGATGTCTGAATCCGGATTTATCTCACCTTCGGCATCACGAAAGGTGGGTCGATAGATGCCATAGCGTTTCAACCAACGGCCTCTTTCGAATTGTTGTCGATCACTGAACGCAACCGCCGCTCCGTCGATCGTCGTGAGGTGGCGATTCGGATAGAAAGAGTAGACCACAAAATCTGCGCCTGTGTTACCGATTCGGCGGCCATGGTATTCTGCTCCAAGAGCCTCCGATGCGTCCTCCAATATAGGAACACCGCGCTCTTTCGCGACATCGTAGATCGGGCTCAAGTCTGCGGGGTTGCCGGCCCAATGAAAAAGTAAAATCGCTTTTGTACGCTCAGTGATCTTCGCGCCCAGATCTGAAGCGTCCATATTCCCCGACAACGGATCGACGTCACACCACTTAACATTTGCGAAAAGATTGAGAATTGGGACGTTGGTTGCAAGGCAGGCGAGAGGCGAGGCAATCACCTCGTCTCCCGGGCGGATTCCAGCCATATAAAGACACATCGCGATTGTCGACGAGATTTCACCCGTAGAAGTAACAAACGAGTTGCCAATGAATTCTCCGAGCCGGCTCTCAAAAAGTTCGACATTTCTTCCGCCGGCGATTTCGCCAGAGCGCAACACCTCTCCAATCGCCGCCTCAACTCCATCCGGCGCATTGACTCGATAGAGCGGCGTCATCTTTGGTGAATTTGTATTGCTCATGGCGAGGATCTTACCAACCCGCCTTTATCGTATTCACAATATGCTCACGTTCCGCGTTGCCAACCCACCAGCCGCACGGAATATGAACCAACCGAGGATACAATTCATCCAGGCAAGGCAATGTCTGCCCAAAATCATTTAGATATTCATGCCAATCATTTCGCCGGTGCAACTCCGAGGCAAAAATTTTGTGCTCCGCCAGCCTTTTCACAAAGCCATCGCGATTGTCGACCTTCATTGTATAAAGCCAATACGACGGTTCACTATTTGGGTAATAGGTCAACAACTCCAGTCCAGGAATTCCCCGAAGCTCTTCATCGAAGTACTTGCCATTTTCAATATGTGAATTCACAATTGCGTCCAAGTCATCAAGTTGCAACAGCCCGATCGTCGCGTTTACATTGTTCATGTGGTACTTGTAGCCTTGGAACTTAATGTTGTTCTCGAGTCGGCCCTTCGACTTGTCGATTCCGAACCAACGGACCAATTTTGCTTTTTCATAGACCGCTTTGTCGGCAACTTGCAGCATCCCTCCGTCGATCGTGGTGATGTGCTTGATTGCTTGAAATGAAAACGCAGTGAATGGAAAATGACTGCCGCTCGGTAGCCCTTTGTATCTTGCGCCAATTGAATGGGCGGTATCGTGAACAACCGGAATGCCAAATCGTTTCGAAATGTTTTGGATTCCATCAATGTCGACTGGGATTCCAGCATAGTCGACAACAACGATGGCTTTTGTCGCTGAAGTGACATTTTCTAATATCGAACGGGCCGAAACATTTGTGGTGTGGATATCGACATCGGCATAACGAATTTTAGCTCCAACCATTTTGATTGCGACGTTGGTCGGCTCGGCGGTTAACGCCGTCGAGATAACTTCGTCGCCGTCGTTCACACCAGCCAAGATGAGTGCAATGTGTAACGCCGCGGTTCCGGAGTTGAGGCTAACGGAATGGCCGCAACCAATGTACTTTTCGAATTTACGCTCGAACTCATCCACTTTCTCACCCTGACCGACGTACCCACTGTAAAGCACACGCTCAAGCTCGGGCATCAACCGGTCCGGGGAAGGAATCTTGGTTTTAACTAAAGGTATCAAGAACGAAAGCCCTCAACATCAAGAAACAAATTGCCAACACTTTTAATGCCGTAGCTCATTCTGAACATACTCCAGCTGCAGCAGAATCTTTTTCAATTCCTCGATATTCAGTTGCTTGGTATTGTTCGAATTGTATTCATCATCAACCAACCGAGGCCCGTCAGTTTGGAAATACTTTGTGTAATTCAAGTCGCGCAGGTCCGCGGGGATACGAAAAAAATCGCCCAAGTCTTCGGCCTTTGACATTTCTTCTCTACCACACAAAGATTCGTACATCTTCTCGCCATGCCGCGGCCCAATGATCTTGGTTTCAACATCTGAGTCAAAAATTTCCTTCAGCGCGGTTGCCAATGTCAGAATAGTAGCGGCAGGCGATTTCTGAACAAAAATGTCACCAGGGTTCGCGTTTTCAAATGCGAAGAGCACGAGATTAACGGAGTCTCTAAGGGACATCATGAAACGTGTCATCGCTGGTTCCGTGATCGTCAGGGGCTTCCTTTCTTTTATCTGTTTGATAAACAATGGGATGATCGATCCGCGGGAACACATTACGTTTCCGTATCGCGTGGCACAGATGATCCCGTTGTTTGCCTGAACGCGAGGGTCTCTGGCCTTCGAAACCGCCAATTTCTCCATGATGGCCTTGGTCATTCCCATCGTGTTAATTGGATAGACGGCCTTATCCGTACTCAAAACCACGACGCGCTGGACATCATTTCGCGCTGCGGCTTCCAGCACGTTTTCGGACCCCAAGATATTCGTTTGGACCGCTTGCATTGGATAGAACTCGCAAGAGGGAACCTGCTTCAGTGCAGCGGCTTGAAAAAGATAGTCGACACCGCGCATTGCTGAATTGATGCTGTTGAAATCACGCACATCGCCAACAATAAAATTGACCATCTCACTTTTGAATTCGATTCGCATGTCTTCTTGCTTCTTTTCGTCGCGACTGAAGACACGAATTTCTTTGAGGCCAAAGCTGATGAAATGCCTTAGGACGGCATTTCCAAAGGATCCAGTGCCACCCGTGATCATCAACGTTTTATCGTTAAACATTTTTCTTAGGCCTGATCAGAATAGCGAATCTAGGATGCCGAATAAAAAAACAGTTACGGTCAGGGTTCATTCGGAGGGCCGAATCGTTGGACGAGAGTTGCCGATTCAACTCCGTTTTTTTTCGCGTGCCCATAGAACCAATTTATGTGCCAAAAAGACTTCGGTTCGCGACAACGATTCGACAGTGTTACCGCCGATGTGAGGTGTCAAGATCATATTTGCCCTCTGTCTCGCCAACTCGCGTAGCTGCGTCAGGGTTTCTCCGCGGTCATGTTCAGCGGAAATCACATCCAGCGCCACACCGCCCAGTCGCTGTTCTCGAAGGGCATCCAACAGCGCCAATTCGTCGACTAATTCCCCACGCGCCGTGTTGACGAAAACGGCGTTGGCCCGCATTGATTGAAACTCTCGTTGGCCAAAAAACTTTTCGTTTTCCGGCGTGCAGTTCGCATGCAGACTGACGATGTCGGAGTCGGCCAAGAGCTGATGCAGCTCTCGAACCTCAAAACCATCGACCTGGCGTTGCCCGGCAAATTTTGGATCGCAAATCAAAACCTTGGCACCAAAGGCTTTGAAATATCCCGCCACGATGCTCCCCAACCGCCCGTATCCCACAATCCCAACTGTCTTTTCGAATATCTCGTGACCCTTGAAGGGCACGCGATCCCAGCCACCCGCTAAAACGTGCTCGTGTGCTGCGTTTAATTTCCGCAAGACCGCCAGGGTCAAGGCGATTGTCAATTCGGCCGTCGCGCGAATCGACTTCAAGAAATCCATTTCACCTTGCAACGACACAACCGCAACGCCATGTTCCGCAGCGGCATTCAGGTCAATATGGTTCAGTCCGGTGGTGTTCGTGGCAATCACTTTCAAATTCGAAGCGGCGGCAATCAGCGAACGGTCGACGTAGTTTCGCAACCGCACCCATAAACAATCAAACTCGTTTATTCGACTCTTTAAACCAGTCAGGTCCAGATCGGCACATTCCACTTGAAAATCGTTCGACAAAATCTCCAAGGCGTGTGGCGAAAAGTCTTGGCATTCAGCAATTAACAGTCTGGGCTTCAATGTGCCGCTGGACTTCCTGGATACCGCGAGATTTCCTGTTGAAACAGGAATTCACACAACTCCAAATCAAACGGTTCATCAATATTTAACGCCCGTTCCTTGGGAATTAACCAAGCCCGGCAATCCGAACCCTTGATCGAGTTCTGGTTCATCAGGACATCGCGGCGCGTCAAATACACGGAACCGTCGCGCAAGTAATATTTCGGCAAATCTTGGCGTCGTTGACCCTCGAATTGTTCCGCGAAGGGAGGTTCAATGACGCGGCCGTTCATGTCGATGGTCTTCATTCGGGCCGGATGCCGCTCACCGACTTCAGAAAATCCGATTATTGAATCGGCCCCAGTGCGAATCAGTAATTCGATGGCTCCATCAATATCGGAAACCAACCGAAGCGGGTTGGTTGGCTGCAAGGTGAAGATTGCGTCGAATTTCTGTCCCAAGGCTTCTAGTCGAGTGACGACGTCCTGCAAAACCGGCAACGTTGGCGTGTCGTCTTTCGCCAATTCCGCCGATCGCAAGAACGGTACCTCAACGCCGATTCGCCTTGCCTCCTCCGCAATCGCCGCATCTTCAGTCGAAAGCACGACCTGATTCAATTTGCTTTGTAGAGCCACATCGGCTGTATGAGCCAATAGTGATTTGCCGCCGACCTTCACGAGATTCTTGCCCGGAATTCCCTTTGAGCCACCGCGCGCGGTGATAATGCCAAGAACTTTCAATCAATATTCCACACAGGAACGAGAGGCTTTGGCAGGTTGAACATATTCATTTAGTAAGACAACTTCTTTTCGATGGTGAGCTCACACTTGGCCAACACATTTGCGATATTCCGTCCCGAGTCACCTTTACCGTAGATCGGATCGGAGGCGTAAAGTCCATGTGCTGTTTGGCGGTGGATCGCTTTCAGAATTTGCGCGTCGTCGTAGTCGACTTCCAGCGTGTTGCGGCCGCGCTCACGGCCGGCCTGGCGCGAGCCAATGTTGACCACCGGAACTCCCAAGAAAGCACATTCGCGAATTCCCACGCTGGAGTTGCCTACGAGGCATTTGCTATTGACCAGCAGACGCAGGAAATCGTGAGGGGCCATGTTCTTGAAAAAGTGGAAGTTCGACGTCTCATTGTGTTCGCGAAAACTGCGGATTCCTGAACTGGTCCCGTCAGAACCTGCATCCACATTTGGCCAAAACCAGAGGACTGGATATCCACAGGCTGCGGCCGCTTTCAAAGTGTGTTTGATCTGGGCTCGCGACTCACTGTATTCCGAAGTCACTGGATGTTGCATGACGACGATGTAACCGCGTTCCAGGTCGACTTCCTTGCCCACGCCGCCATATTTTTCGATCGGGTCGAAGTTGAGTTTCGGTGACTTGGTGATTTCTGCGGCCAGATCGATGGATGGACAGCCGGTATTAAAAACAGTCTTGGGATCCTCCCCAAGTTTCAGGACCCGATCGTAAGCACCTTGCGACGCCACGAGGTGAATATCGGAAAGTTTCGTAACGGCGTGCCGAACTTTCTCATCGATTGAACCCGTGACTTCGCCGCCTTGAATGTGGGCCACAGGAATGTTCATGTAGGCCCCCGCGATAGCCGTCGCGATAGTTTCGTAACGGTCGGCGATTGAAACAACGACGTCGGGGGCGAGATTCAAAAAACTCGTGGACAATTCCAAAAGTCCTAGCCCGGTGGTTTTGGCCATCGACGCCGGGTTTTCGCCTTCCAAAACCATGAACACGCGTTCGTTAATTTTGAAGCCGTCGTTCTCGATTTGTTTGATCACGTTTCCGTAGCGATCCAGGAGCGCGGACGCAGCCACGACCAATTGCAGCTCGAGGTCTGGGTGCGCTTGAATCGCCTGCAGCGCGGTTTTGACCCGGCTGTAGCTGGGTCGCGCGGTGATCACAACACAAATTTTTCTAGGCATCAGTCATTCCTGCACAACTTCAGGCAAAATCGCTTTCGCTAAAAAAGTGATCGCGCGCGACATTCTGCTTCAACTTCTTCCCAACCAACGAGTCGGCTTTGGCTGCAGAAATACCTGTTCCCGGTTTCTTAAAGGCCAAATCGCTGAAGCGCAATGCGTGACCGGCTGCAAGATCACTCGCGGCGACGATGCTCTTCGTAAACAGGTCATGCAGGCCTTGCAGCTCCCGAGCCTGAGCATCCTTGTCGATCGGACTCTGCAACGCGGCTTGAATCTGTTTAACTCCGTCGACCAGTTGAGACGTTTGCTCAAGCGACAGACTTGCTTTGGCATCCGGACCGAATTGTTTTTTTGAAAAAGCGATGTGGAATTCCAACATCGATGCGCCGAGGGCAACCGCGGCCAAGCTGGCGAAAATTTCGCCACTGTGGTCACTTAGGCCAACCGGACAATGGAAACGCTGTGACAGTTCCGAAAGGACGTTCAATCCCCATTTGACCGGCGGGCATGGGTAAGACGTCGTGCATTGGAAAATGCCGATTGGGTTGCACCGGGACCTGACGTAGGCGACGGTATCGGAGAGTTCGTTCCAACTGCTCATGCCACTCGAGATTAAGAGTGGCAATCCCGTATCGCACATTTTCGCGAGCATGGGGCGGTTGGTTAGTTCTCCCGAGGCCACTTTCCAAGCCGGAACCTGGCAATCGATTAGCCAATCAACAGCCAGATTGCTAAATGGCGAACTTAAGAAAAGCAGGCCGCGCTGGCGCGCGTGGGCCGCCAATTCCAGCCATTGGGATTTTTCGAAACCTGTGCGTTTCCAATAATCGTATCGCGTCGCGTCTTGCGGAAAAACTTTCACCCGGAATTGTTCCGCCGCCGTGCTTTCTTCCTCAGCGAGGTGCGTTTGAAATTTTACCGCACTAACACCGCAGTCCGCTGCTGCATCGATATACGCATGCGCGACACCTAGGCTGCCGTCGTGCGCCAAACCGACTTCGGCAATCGTCAGGCACATTTGTGCGGAGCCGATAGAGCGATCAGCGATTCGAATTGATTGGCTGTGGTTCAATAGAACAGGTCTCGTCCGACGATATTAGGCAAGTTTTGATGAGCGTTAGATTTTTTTGCCGATGGCATGAACGTCGAAGCCGATTTTTTTGAGGGCGGCATGATCGAGGATGTTTCGCCCGTCGAACAGGAAAGCGGGCTTTTTCATCGACTTGTAGATGGTCAGGAAATCGCCTGTCTTGAATTCGTCCCACTCCGTCAAAACGGCGATTGCATGGGCACCGCTGGCTGCTGCCTGTTTGCTTTCGACCACGTGGACGTTGTTTTCGATGAGGCGACGGTCTACTTGGTTGAGCTCGCCATATTCGTTGGCCATTGCCTCCCGCAGGTCATTGCGAATTTGTTCGTCCGAGACTTTGGGGTCGTAGATGTTGAGCATTGCGTTTTCTCGCAAGAGATCTCGGCACACGTAGATTGCGGCGGATTCGCGAGTATCATTCGTGTCCTTTTTGAAGGCAAAACCCCAGATCGCCAATCGCTTTCCCGACACGGTGTTGAACATTTGTTTGACCATATTGCGAGTGAATCGCAGTTTCTGGTAGTCGTTCATTTTGACGACTTGCTCCCAGTAGGCGGCGACTTCGTGCAAGCCAAAATGTTCACAAAGGTAAACGAGGTTGAGGATGTCTTTTTGAAAACAAGAGCCGCCGAACCCAACCGAGGCCTTGAGAAATTTCTTGCCAATACGCGAGTCCGTTCCGATAGCTGAGGCGACCTCGTCGACGTTTGCTTCCGTCGCTTCGCAGAGTGCCGAAATGGCGTTGATCGAAGAAACTCGTTGAGCTAAAAACGCGTTTGCAGTTAGTTTCGATAACTCACTGCTCCACAGGTTTGTCGTCAAGATACTTTTGCGGTCAACCCAGTTGGCGTAGACGTCGACCAAAGCCTGGATCGCATCCGGATTTTCCCCCCCGATAAGCACTCGGTCAGGTTTAAGCAGGTCGTCAATTGCAGTACCTTCAGCGAGAAATTCCGGATTGCTCAACACGTCAAAGGTCGCTCCGTTTCCGGCCTCTGAAAGAATCCGTTTCACTGCTTCGGCGGTTCGTACGGGCAAGGTCGATTTCTCGACCACGATTTTGTGGCCATGTGCGGATTCCGCGATTCGGCGTGCACACTTTTCGATAAATTCCAAATTGGCCGCGCGACCGGCTCCCACCCCAAAAGTCTTCGTCGGCGTGTTGACCGAAATGAAAATGATGTCGGCATCACGAATCGCTTGATCGACGTTTGTCGAGAATCTCAGGTTTTTTCCCCTGGACGTTGAAACAATTTCGTACAATCCAGGCTCATACACGGGCAACACGTCTGAATTCCAAGCATCAATACGTGCTTGGTTAATATCCACAACATGCACCTCAATGTTGGGGCATTTGTGGGCAATCATCGCCATGGTTGGTCCGCCAACGTATCCCGCACCAATGCAACAAATCTTGGTCATCATTTTTAATTATTTAAGGAAAGATTTTCAAAACAAAAAATGCCGATTTTGTTAGGCGAGATCAGCGCGCACTCCGTTCCCCTGGGTGACAGGGCACCCAAAAAAACAATGCCTAAAATTGACATCAAAAGCTCAGCAGAAAAACAGAATCGGGCGAGCTGCCGTTCAAAGGGAAAAGCGTCAGGCACCTCAACCGGGGCACATAACGTTCAAAGCATGGTTGGTTTGGAAACCGGTTACTTCCCTGAAACGAAATCATCGATTTCTCGATGATTTCCGGCAGTTTGATGATGAGCAAGCACGGCGATATCGGTCTTAACGCTAAACCATCCATTTTAACTAAAACGTCAAAAATTGGCAAGGAACGCGGCGTTTTGTACGCTTCCCGTGCCGACAGCCCGGGGAGTTGGAAAAGCTCCACCGAGCTTCTTGTCGTTGTTTATCGGTGTCGTGGGCCAATGTCTTTTTCGTTATGCCAAAAAGAGACAAAGATTCGCTTTTTCAAAAACGACCCAAACGACGCAAATTGCGCCGTCTTGTCAATGGGTTCTTTCGTATTTCTCCAATGTGAAATCGAAGTCGTTTTTGGGGCCTTTCGAATACTGCTCGGAAGCGAGTAAAGACCATCCATGCGGGTCGAACTCAAACGTGGCATCACCAGTCAGGGTCGTGTGCACACGGGTCAGATACAGCGTGCGAGTATGGCGCAAGGTCTGTCGGTACAGCTCCGCTCCCCCAACGATAAATGGTTCGCCGTCATGGGCAATCACCTTAGCGAGTTCCTCCATTGAATGTACAACGATTGTTCCTTCCCGCTGATAGGTTGGATTTGTCGTCAGAATGACCGTGGTTCTTCCGGGCAAGAGGCGGCCAATCGCGTCGAAGGTCTTGCGACCCATGACAATGTGATGACCTAGTGTTCGTCGTTTGAATTGCTTCAGGTCTTCGGACAGGTGCCAAGGCAAATCGCCATCGCGACCGATCACTCCATTTTCGCTGGCTGCAACGATCAACGATAGATTTCGGTGCAATTGATTGCCAGTGTTGTTCATCAAACAGCCACCGGTGCTTTGATTGGCGGATGGGGGTTGTATCCCTCTAAAACGAAATCGTCGAAACGAAAATCAAAAATCGATTTGACCTCAGGATTGATTTTCATGGTTGGCAATGACCGTGGTGTGCGGTTGAGTTGCTCACGAGCCTGTTCTAGATGATTGGCGTACAAATGAGCATCGCCCAACGTATGCACGAATTCGCCCAATCCCAATCCGGTCACTTGGGCAATCATCATCGTCAAAAGCGCATAAGAGGCAATATTGAAGGGCACTCCCAAAAACACATCCGCGCTTCGTTGGTACAGCTGGCAGGACAAGCGCCCTTCGGCCACGTAGAACTGGAAGAGGAGGTGACAGGGCGGGAGTTTCATTTTGGGAATATCGGCGACATTCCAAGCCGACACGATCAGCCGTCGCGAGTCGGGATTCTTTCGAATTTGATCAACGACTTGGGTTATCTGATCAATGCCTTCGCCGGAAGGCGTCGACCAACTCCGCCATTGCGCCCCATAAACTGGCCCCAAGTTCCCATTGGGATCTGCCCATTCGTCCCAGATCGTGACGTTATTTTCTTTGAGATAGGCGGTGTTCGTATCGCCACGCAGGAACCACAACAACTCGTGAATGATCGATCGCAAATGCAATTTCTTGGTCGTCACGCAGGGGAATCCGAGATCTAAATCGAACCGCATTTGATGACCGAAAATACTGAGCGTTCCGGTTCCGGTGCGGTCCATTTTGGAGACGCCGGTTTCGAGAATCAAATTTAACAGGTCGTGGTATTGTTTCATGTTAATCTCACCCCCCGTGACTTCTCCGGGCGATCAAAGCATCTACTTTATGTCGCGGCGGCTTCGACCTCCAGTTGTTTCACCAAATCCCATGGCAAATTCAACGACTTGGCCAATTGGTTCAGGTAATTTCGTTCATCGGTGTCTTTTTCATCGATAACCAACAACGAAGTCAAATAGATTTCACTGGCGGCGCACAGGGAATCCGACATTGTCGCCAATTCTTCTGGCGTTCGCGGTCGATCGATTTCTTTCTTCAACGTGTCGTGCTCGTCGGCGGTCAATTTTAGGGATTCAATCCGAGTCATAATCGAGCGGCGTTCATTTTCGTCAATGTGTCCGTCGGCGTTAGCGGCAGCGACCATTGCCCGGATGAGCAGCAGGCTACGATTGGATGCCGCGTCAGCCGACAGCTCGTTAATTGGTTTGCCGGGTTCTGCGGAAGCAGAATGATTGGCTTGCCATTTTTTGTAGGCGGAGTATCCGATGGTTCCGACGGCAGCGATCCCACCGATCTTTAACATTGGTCCTGCGATTCGTCTTCCAACGCCTGTACCCAACAACAACGCCAGCACTCCGCCAACGGCCGCTCCCTTGCCAATGTCCGACAAAGCCTTGTCGCGTTCGGCCCCCGACTCGGGAATTCCTAAGCCTTTTTCGGCCAGTTGCCGGCCTCTTTGGGCCAATTCCTGTCCGGATTGGAGAAGTTGATCCAATAGCTTTTTCGCGTCCATTTTCGTCCCTTTCAATTCAAGTACTATCCCGCGCAATTCTCGCGAATCACCCCCAGTCAATCAAGGGTGCCGCGAAACGCCATTTTGGAAGTTTCGAATTGCCGTCCGATTCAGCGAGAAGCATCCGGTAAGATGATTTGGGGTCCGTTTCGAATGACCTCAATTCGACTTAGCGATCCTGGATTAGCCGAAAGCAGCAATCAATGGCATCCGAACTGAAAATTGAAGACGCCATGTGCGCTCCAACTTTTTATGGTTTATCAGTCTCGGACGTCAAGCGAATTGAGACGCATGTTTCCTGGGTATTTTTGTCTGGACAATGGGCTTACAAAATCAAAAAGGCGGTGAAGAACTCCTTTCTGGATTTCAGTACGCTCGAAAAACGAAAACATTATTGCGAAGCGGAATTGGCAATCAACAAGCGCTGGGCCCCCGACCTCTATGACTCGGTCGTACCGATTTTTCGCACACCGCAGGGCTTTAATCTTGAAGTCGGTGAAACAGTCGAATACGCCGTTCGAATGCGTCAGTTTCCACAAACCGCTTTACTGCTAAAAATGATTGAGGCCGGCGAGCTGACGTCCGAGCAGGTCGAGATTTTAGGAAGTGAATTGGCGAGAATTCACACGGGGCTGCCTCGCTTGGATCCAGCGAAACCTTGGGCCACCACCACGCGGATCCACACCGATGCCTCCGATAACTTTCGTGACCTGATCCAACAATTTCCGGCAGACTTTCATCCGCAAATTCGAGAACTTGAAGACTGGAGCGATGAGACCTGTCGACGGCTCGAGGCGACGTTTGCCAATCGACGTACGGGTGGCATGATTCGCGAATGCCACGGTGACTTGCATCTGGGAAACCTGATCTTTCTCGATGGTCGCGTGCAGTTGTTTGATGGGATCGAGTTCAATGATTCGTTTCGCTGGATCGATGTTGCCAGCGATCTGAGCTTTGTATTGATGGATCTAGAAGAACATCAACGCTGGGACCTCGCCAATCGTCTCCTCAATCGATACCTCGAAGCCACGGGTGACTACGAAGCGCTGCAGGTCCTTCCGTTTTACAAAATGTATCGAGCCATGGTGCGGGCGAAGACCTCGATTCTCAACGCCAACCAACACGATCCGATGGAACCTTTGGCCAAGTCTCTGTTGCAGTCTGCAGTTGCCTATCTGGATTATGGGAAACGACTGGTTTCCACACGCCGACCGTTTCTGGTCATTACCCATGGAGTCAGCGGCAGCGGCAAGTCGCACGGGACCAAACGCCTGCTCGATCTCCCGAATCTGATTCGGATTCGTTCCGATGTTGAGCGGAAACGGATATTTGGACTGCCAATTTTTGAGGCTATTGAAATTCAGAAAGTTCCCGAGGTCTATTCCGCAGTGGCAACTCAACGAACCTACAATTTCGTGGTTGACATTACGCAAAGATTACTCTCCTCCGGCTATTCGGTTGTGGTGGACGCAACTTTTCTAAAGCAATGGCAACGAGAAATGTTTGGCAAGCTCGCGACCAAGAGCCAAGTGAAATTCTGGATCGTCGAATTTCATGCCGATGTGAAGACTCTTCAAACTCGCATCCAATCACGGGTGGCTTGCGGCACCGATCCCTCCGATGCAACGGTTGACGTCCTCGCCGCTCAATTGCAAGAAATCGAATCCTTGACGCCGTGGGAACAATCACGCTGCAATTCAGTCGACGCAATCCTCCTTGCCGAGTCCGGCAACTGACCTAAACGTCAAGGTCTTTCCGAGTTTCTCGGTTCCGCCCACGGTTCCAAGTGGACCAACACGCCTTTGACAATTGGAAATTTGGTTCGCAAGGCGTCTTGAACTTGATGTCCGATCAGGTGACCAGCGGCCACACTCAACGCACCGTCAACTTCCACGTGTATATCGACAAACAATTCGAGGCCCGATTTGCGCACAAACAGTTTCTCGATGCCTTTCACGCCGACTTGAGCCAATGCCTCGTGCCGAATCGCGGCAACCGTTTCCGCATCCGCTTGGACGTCCATCAACTCGCTGACACTTCCAAGAAACAGCTTTCCGGTAGACCACACGATCGCAGCAACGACGACCAAAGCTGCAAGTTCGTCCGCGCCGACCCATGCCGGACCACCGAATTTGACGAATCCCAAGCCTATCAGCACGGCCAGCGAACAAAACGCATCGCTGCGGTGATCCCAGGCGTGAGCCAACAAGGCCGTTGATCCTGTTCGTCGCGCCACGGAAATTTTATACCGGTACAAACATTCCTTGATGATGACGTTTGCGCCTGCGATGAATAGAGTCCAAAGCGGCGGTGTCGAATGCACTTGATTGAATCGTTGGAGAGCCTCCCAGCCAATCCCGAGCGCTGACAAAAAGACCAACAACGCGACATTTGATGCCGCAATGGCTTCGGCTCGCGAGTGACCAAACGGGTGCTCCTCGTCCGCTGGTTTTTGCGCAAAAAAAAGGGCAAACAAGACGACGATGCTAGTGACAACATCGCCCAATGAATTGACAGCATCCGAGATCAGCGCAAAAGAATTCCCAATCAAACCCCCCAACAACTTGGTGATCCCCAGCAGCAAGTTGACGACCACACCCAATAACGACGCCTGTATCGCCGCGCGATAAATTTCGTTCGGCGTTTGATGAACGGGCAGGGTCATGAGTGTTATTAATGGAAATTTCTGGTACGGCACGTTTACACAAGGCAACGCATTTTAGGCATGCTTGCTGGAATCACAACCCAAGTCGCCGGGGCAATTTTGAATGAATCGGGTCCGCCAAAAACATTATCGCCTGCGGTTTTGAATTGCCGAACATTTGAAGGCCTAGCTAATTGGGCGTAGGGCCAATGAAAGCCAGAGGGGATCCGAATACAATTCAGAGATCTTCGTCCTTGCGATTGTATGAGGCCAACGAGGCGAAACGATGGCTCGCTGCATATCCCATTGCGCACAATAGTTGGGAATGGCGTTACTCGGTCGTCCAGTCTGACACTGGGAATGGGACGCGAGACAACGAAATTGACAATTTGACCGACCTTCTGGATTCTCAACCGAAAGAAATCGATTGAACACAAATTGCCCGTTAGATGAGAATTTCCAAGAGGCATTGGCAGCTCGTGGCCGCGTTCTTACCATCCCCAACATCATTTGTTTTGCCCGTTTGATCGGCTCGTTTTCCTTGTTTTACCTAGCATGCGCAGGCAAAGCGGATTGGTTCGTCAACGTGTTTGTCGTCTTAAATGTCTCGGATTGGGTTGACGGAAGGTTGGCCCGATGGCTGAATCAGCGATCGGATTTTGGGGCGCGTTTGGATAGCTTCGCCGATTCGGTGCTTTACGGAGCAATGTTATTTGGAATGGCATGGTTGAAATGGGACGTAATGGCGGAGGAGGCGGCATGGTGGATCATGGCTCTCGCGAGCTACTTCGTGACCATCGCGGCAGGCCTTTGGAAATATCGCCGCATTCCGAGTTATCACACGTATGCCGCCAAGGTCACTCAATGTTTTGTATTGGTCGGTGTTGTCTTTTTGATGCTCGACTACACGGTGTGGCTGTTCCGAATTGCGGCGATTGCCGTGACGCTCACGAACCTGGAAACGTTGCTGATGACGTGGGTGTTACCGAAGTGGCGGGCCGACGTGTTATCGTTGTTGCATGCGATTCGTACAAAGTCAAAGGGAACCGGTAGATCATCATGAACGCACTTTTGGAAGTTTTGGGGGGAGCGGGGCTGTTCATTCTCGGGATGAACGTTATGTCGGACGGCCTCAATCGTTTGGCCGGCGAGACCATGCGACGGACGTTGGGTTCATTCACCAAAACACCATTGACGGGAACGATAACGGGAACAATTGTTACGGCGCTAATTCAATCTTCTGCCGCTACGATCGTCATGGCGATCGGATTTGTGGGTGCCGGTCTGCTAACCTTTCCGCAAGCGTTGGGGATCATCTTTGGAGCCAACATTGGGACGACATTCACGGGGTGGATCGTTGCCTTGATCGGCTTCACGTTCAACCTGAAAACCATAGCAATGCCGCTGTTGTTTGTTGGTGCGTTAATGCGACTGATCAAAAATCAAAAAATTGCCGCATTCGGTTACGTAATTTCGGGATTCGCCGCGATCTTTGTTGGCATCGCCATGTTGCAATCGGGAATGGAAGGCTACCGTGATGTACTCTCCCCAAACAATTTTCCGCCGGACACGTTTCTCGGCAGATTTTTGCTGCTGCTGTTAGGGGCGGGAATTACGCTGTTCACACAATCTTCGAGCGCCGGAGTTGCGGCGGCGATCACGGCTCTGCATGTCGGAAATATTTCGCTGCCTCAAGCCGCCGCGATGGTAATCGGCATGGACATCGGCACCACTAATATCGCGTTGATCGCTTCTCTAGGCGGTAATGTCAACGCACGGCGAACTGGCTTGTCGCATGTCATCTACAACATTCTGACCGGCCTGGGTTCGTTTTTCGTTTTGCCGTATTACTTACAAATTGCCGAGTACGTTTTTCCCAATTCGGCGACGGCCAATCCAGAATTGGTTTTGGTGGGATTCCACACCTCGTTCAATACTCTGGGTGTGCTTCTGGTGCTGCCTTTCACGCAGTCATTTGCAAAGTTAATTATCTGGCTTGTTCCCTCCCGAAAAAATGCGATGACCGAGCATCTGGAACCAGCTTTGCTAAAAAACCCACCCGTCGCGATGGAGGGCGTAATCCGTGCTCTCGGCGAAATATCGCAAGCGTTATTCTCCACTCTGGCCGAGTTGCTTGCGAAAAAACGCGAAAACGTCAGCGGAAGTTGGGCGAAGATCGAAGACGTGGAATCGGCGATAGGGGAGGTCCGACTCTATCTCAGCCAAATTAATGACCCCATTGCCATTCAAAAAGGGTTTCAGCAAAAAGTTAGAGCAGTGCATATTCTCGACCACCTCTCTCGATTGATCGTCCGTGCACGAAAATCCGGTCGTTTGGAATCAGCGCGCTCAACAAACGAATTCGGCGAATTCTTGGGCCGCTTAAAGAGTGCACTCGAAGCAGCTTGCGGTACATCCCCTCAATGCCTGCATGAGTCCCACGAAGCACTCACTCAATTGACTTCGCGGCTCCATCAACAACAAGAGGTTTTGCGACGAGAGCAAATCGAACGTGGTGTCGTTGGTCTTACAAGCATTGACGAACTCACTCAAAGACTTGATGCTCTGCGCTGGTTGCAACGTGTCGCCTACCATGCCTTGAGGATCACCTATCATCTCACAACGGCCAACGGCGATCCGAGTGATGAAATGCTGGAGCAGGATCTCGACGATCGCGACAAGCTTGCTCACTGATCCATGGACCGAGGTGCCACGCATCAACGATTACTCGTTGGTTCGAACACGATCAACGGTTTTGTTTTTCATTCGGGCTTTCTTGCGGGAGCGACTTCGGAATGGGAGGTACCACAAGTAAATGCCCGAAAACCATAAACCGGCCAGCACAATGCCGTTCGGCAGAAAAACCCACAGCTTGGCCCAATCACCGAAAAACGTTCCATCGTGCAAGCTCTCGATAAAATCCGACCGGCGGTATTCGCTTGAAAGGACTTTGCCAGTGCTCAAATCCAATTGCACTTCCCACCGGTTCTGGCAAAGGACCTTGGCCATGCCCTTACCAATCTGGAAGTCGATTCGTTCGATGTCTCCCCAGCGACGAACCTCCGCCTCAGGGATCTCTTCGATCGCCGCTAAAATCTGGTTCCAGCTCTGTTGAGGAATTTCGTCGGGTGCCAAACCTTTTTTCGTCGGCGGCTGAACCCAAGCCACTTGCTTCTTCACTTGCAAAAGAATTCCTGATGCGATCACGATAAACAGCGGCACGAACGTAATCAACGCCCCCCACCGATGGAGCCTGCGAGTGTTCAGGTTGAGAGTATTCGACATTGATCGTGCTTCTATTGGGGATTCGAATCAATCGTAAAGCGTGGCCGACTCTTGAGGATTCATGTCAGGGCGAAATCGTATCAGAATTTTTCCAAAAACATCTGTCCTGCCCTCTAAAGTAATCGATTCCTGTAAACGGTGTGCGGCAACCGTTTCCTCCAAGGGAAACTCGCGGGCGATCCGAATCCTCAAATCACCGCTTTCCATCCAGCGATTGATGACTGTTGCCGCCGCCTGCATTGCCGACATAGAGGTCTTCGGGACCATTACTCCGAACATCTTCAATTGTTTCGTGTAAAACAACCCAACCGGAACGACCGAATGGGCCTCCCGTCCGGCCATTATGACGATGCGACCACCATCTCCGAGTACTTGGCAGGCACCATCCAGATCCGGAGTGCGCGTCGCATCCCAAAAAACGTTGATTCCCTCTGGGCAAATCGCACGTACAAAGCCGACCCAATTTTTCTCGTGGTAGTTCACTACATGGTCAGCGCCGTTTTCGAAACACGCTTTCATTTTTTCCGGCGAACCGGCAGTACAGAGGACCTCGGCGCCAAGATTTTTCGCCATTTGAATCACCATCGCACCGACTGCACCCGATCCACCGCGAATAAACAGGGTTTCGCCGGCTCGGAGCTCGGCGCGATCGACCAGGCCCACGTGGGCGGTCAGACCAACCAATCCGCAAGACGCAGCGAACCGTGAGTTCACGTGAGGTGGAACGCGAAAAACTTCATCTTGGTGACAACAAAATTTTTCTGAATACGTGCCCGGCCGACCAAAGAACCCCTGGTTGGTGGTCCAAACTCGATCGCCAACTCGCAAGTCAACAACATTTGTGCCGACTCGTTCAACGATTCCAGCCAGATCGCAGCCCAAAACAAATGGCATTTTGAGCGACGCAGGTGCGGCACCGCTTCGGAGATAACAATCGATCGGATTGACCGCAGCAAATTCACTGCAGATCAGAATATCTTTGGCACCGACTTCTGGGTCGGGAAGCTCGCCAATTTGTATGACGTCTGGTGCACCTAATTTTTCAATAAAGGCTGCCCGCATTGGTTGCTGTTCCCGCCCTCAAAGTACGGCACGAAAAAACCGCGTCTGGAAAACGCGGCGTTGTTCGATGATCAGTTTTAGCCCAATTGCCAAAATCAAAAATTCTTCAGGCAGAAAGCCCAATGGAATTACTTTTTCTTCGGTGCTGGAGCGGCTGCTTTGGCTGCAGGCGCCTTGCCCGCTGGAGCCTTGCCCGCTGGAGCCTTCGCTGCTGCACCCTTTGCGGCAGGAGCTGCCTTGGCACCCTCTTCACCTTCCTTCTTCTCTTTCTTCTTTTTCTTCATCGAGATCTTCAATACGCGAACTTTCGGCGATCCCATCAACGCATCGCCATCCTTCCAGCGGTCCGAGTCTTTGAGTTGAGCCAGTCGTTCGGCTCGTTTTAGGACATTCCGGACTTTGCCCATGCCGGCTTTTACTTTAAGGCTTTTGTCGATCGTCATCGGAAAAAAATTGGGTTTGAAAGGTGCGAAATTGAAGTCAAAAATTTAACCGAACGACGAATTATTGACAAGGGCAGCGTGGGATAATGCCTGTTAAATTGCAGCTTTTCAGTTGCATTGATGCCGCTGCTGAAACAAATCAGTGCCATGCTTTAGCCGCCAATCTTGTTTCAAAAGGCGGCAAAAAATGCTAGAGTTTCCCCATGCGAAGAGGAATTGCTGTTTCCCCAGGCGTGGCAATCGGGACCGCTTATGTGATCCACGATATTTTCGTGAACCCCGATACAAAACGGTTGGAGGACTCCGAAATTACGGCCGAATTGGCCAGCTACGAAACAGCCCGAGATCGGGCTGCCGGGGAGTTACGCACCCTCGAAAAGAAAGTCGAAGCCCAAGTAGGCCGCAACGAAGCCTCGATTTTTGCGATCCACCAACAAATTCTTCGTGACGGTGCATTTACCAGCAAGATTCGCAGTTGGATTTGCGAAGATCGTATGGCAGCCGAAGCGGCTTTGCATCGACTCCTCGGCGAGTACACCGGCCTGTTCGCCAGGACCGAAGACGAGTACCTGAAGGAACGACTCAACGACGTTCGCGACGTCATTATTCGGTTGTGTAACCACCTGGTCAGTAAACAACAACCGGACTTGGACGAAGTCAAAGGCCCATTGATCGTCGTGGCCAACGAACTGCTCCCCTCGCAAACGGTGGCGTTGGGAAAAATTGAAGTCGCAGGAATCGTTACTCAGTCCGGTAGCCAAACGAGTCATGCAGCAATCATTGCACGGAGCCGCGGTATCCCCGCTGTTTCCGGAATCAAAGGCATTCTCCGCGCTGTTAAGACCGGAGATACGATCGTCGTGGACGGCCGCGATGGGCATGTCGAAATCAATCCACCTGCTGAAACGCTTGCAGCATTTCGCAAACTCGAACGAGAGTTCTTTGATCTAAAAGACAAACTCGCTGAGAATCGGGAGTTACCTGCTGTGACTTCATGTGGTGTTGAATTGCAATTGCATGCCAATATCAATGGTGTCTCCGATGCCAAAGCGGCAACGGCGATGGGCGCGACAGGAATCGGGCTCTTTCGCACCGAATACATGTATTTGACTCACAACGACGTACCGGACGAAGAAGAGCAGTTCCAAACCTATTGCGAAATTATTGCCAACAGTCCCGAAAATAACGTTACGATTCGAACCCTCGACATTGGCGGCGACAAGGCTTTGTCGTATTTCGGCAAGGACCATCACGAAGCCAATCCGTTTATGGGCTGGCGGAGCATTCGGCTTTCGTTCGAGCATCCGGAGTTCTTCAACACGCAACTACGAGCGATCCTGCGGGCGGCAACGGTGTTTCCGAATGGCAATGTCCGAATCATGTTTCCGATGGTCACGACGTTTGAGGAATTGCGGAAGCTCCGTTCGTTCGTCCGCAAGGCGCACAAAGATTTGGAAAATCGCAAAATCAAAACACGGGAAATTCCCGTCGGCATGATGCTGGAGGTACCCGCCGCCGCAGTGACCATCGACACGATGCTCACTCAGGTCGACTTCGTGTCGATCGGCTCCAACGATTTGGTGCAATACCTGATGGCCGCGGATCGGGACAACCCTAAGGTCAGCTACTTATGCCAACCCCTGTCACCTGCCGTTTTGCGTGTGCTGTACCAAGTCATCACGGCTTGCAACTCCGCCAAAAAACCAGTGACGGTTTGTGGAGAAATGGCGGGGCAACCGAAGGCTTTCTTGTTGCTGCTCGGCATGGGCCTGCGTCGCTTCAGCATGAGTCCCGCGTTCGTTCCGTCCATCAAGCAGATCGCGGCACAAATCTCGGTCATGGAGGCCGAGCAAATCCTCGAATCGGCGTTGAAGTTCAAGGAGACGGCGCAAGTCGTCCGCTTCATGGCCCGGCAAGTCGGACAGCTCGTGCCATCACTGGCGATGCTCGATATTTAGAGCAGTCCCTATTCTGCGAAGAATGTAATCTAGGCCGCCCCGTCCCGTAGGGACGAACTGTCGCTAGAAAATGCTCATTAATCAACACTCGTCCCGTAGGGACGACCTGTCGGTCAGCTCGCGCCATCACTGGCGATGCCCGATATTTAGAGCAGTCCCTATTCTGCGAAGAATGTAATCTAGGCCGCCCCGTCCCGTAGGACGACCTGTCGGTAGAAAATGCTCCTTAATCAACACTCGTCCCAGAGGGACGACCTATCGGTAATTCTTACAGCCGTTTACGGGCTCGGAATCCTCATCACGACCTTGATCGCTTCGCCCGATTGCATCATGCGAAATCCGTTCTCGAAGTCTTGCATGTCGATCACATGGGTGATGATCGGTTCGAGTTCCAAGCGCCCGGACAAGATCAGGCTTTCCATCTGGTACCAGGTCTCATACATTCGGCGACCGTTAATGCCGTATACCGTCGCGCCCTTGAAGATCACGGCCTTCGACAGGTCAATCGTGATTTCATCGCTGGGGATTCCCAAGATCGCAACTTTACCCCCGGGTTGTAATGCATCGAAGCCATCGCGAATCGCTCGCCCATTTCCGCTCATTTCCAGTAACACTTGTGGGCCGCGTCCTCCAGTCGCCTTGCGCGCTGCTGCAACCCACGGCTCACGAGCATCAAATGCCTCGTTGGCACCCAACTCCCGCGCCAGCTTTAATCGCCGCTCGTCGACGTCGGTCACAATGATTCGTGAGGCACCCGCGGCCTTGGCCACTGTCACGGCCATAAGTCCAATGATACCGACGCCTGTAATCAACACCGATTTCCCGCTGACGCCGGCCGTCATCACCGTGTGCACCGCGTTTCCCAACGGGTCAAAAACGGCTGCGACTTCATCGCGAATATTGGGATGCACCGGCCACACGTTTTCTTCTGGCACACTGTGGTAGGTTGCAAAGCAACCATTGCAATCGATCCCGAAGATTTTCACGTTGTCGCAAATGTGAGCGTTACCTGTGCGACAAGATTCGCAACGGCCGCAACCGATGTGACCTTCGGCACTGACCCGCTCGCCGACTTTAACCCGGTCGACGGCCGAGCCGACTTGAACCACTGAACCGCAAAACTCGTGGCCGGTGGTGATTCCGATCTTGATCCGGTTTTGGCTCCACTTGTCCCATTCGTAGATATGGCGGTCCGTGCCACAAATCCCGGCATGGGTAACGCGAATGAGCACATCCCGCGGCCCCACCGGGGGAATTTCCACTTTTTGACAAAAGTCGAGGCCCGGTGCCGACTTTAGTTTTTTCAGGGCCGGCATTGACGTTGGTAACAACGTAGGCATGTTTTTCTCAATGAAAGTCGAAGGGAAATTGTTAAGCCAAAGGACCCTTATCGTAAACTTCCGAGAATCGGATGGCAAGCAAACCGCGTCGCAAGTCGAATTCACCGAGTAACCTGCGTTGGCGGTTAAATGGACCCGCTCGAAAGCCGAATTTCACCACCGTTTCCGCGCATGTGAGGCGGTTTGGGGATCCGTTTTTGCAGCAGCATTTTGGAGAGTTCTTTCCGGCTGCTTTGGCGGTTGGATTTCCGTACTTTTTCTTGTGGGTGTCAGCCACCTACGATCAGTCACCTGCGATCAGCCACCTGCGATCCAATCGAAAAGGGAAAATTTTAGGTGGCTCTTAAGTCTGATTGTGTACGACCTGGATTTGCGCGATCATGAATTGCTAATTCGAATCAGGAGGACATCGAGTCAATGAATTTCGAAAATGCGGTTATTGGAGATAGCGTGATTCCCAGTTGGCAGGCCGAAGCCGAACTACGCGTCAATTTGATTCGCGTGTTGGCAATCGCTGGATTTTATTTCGTTCATTGTTTGCACGTTTACTCGCCGGGGTGGGGTAACGGCATTGCTGAATCAGTCGGATTTGCGAGCGGTCTGCCCGTGGATCGCAAGGTGCATATCGCCGTTTCGTTAATTGCCTTCGGTTGGTTAATGCTCGCCTTTGCGGTGCAATTTATCGCTCAGCAAAAACGACCGAGCCATTATTTGGCTTTGCTTTCCACCCTCGGCGATTTGGTATTTTTGACTTCAGTCTTGGCTCTCTCAACGGGGCCCAGTGGACCGATGGTGGCCGGATATTTTTTGATCATCATGTTGACCGGGCTCCGCTTCGACCTGCGGCTAATTCGCGCAATAACGTCTGCGGCGGTTGTTGCTTATGTCCTGTTATTGGGCGTTGCGAAGTGGCCCAGCGAATTGGCTGTCCAAGCCGGGATGGAAACGGTGCCACGTTACCACCAAGTCATGACGGTGATGGCCATGCTTTTCGCCGGATCGATCATGGGTCAAATCGTTCGATTGGCTAATCACTTTCTAAATGGGCGTCGTTTCCAGGAAGGAGGGCAGGAAGCATGACCGAAAAGCCAGTTCCTTATAGCGTCTGCAACCGCTGCGACTTGGCGCAATCGCCCCAACACAGATTCTGTGCACGTTGTGGCCTGGAATTGAATCCCCAAGGCAACTTGGTAGAACTTTGGGAGGCCAAACTCGCACAGGACCAGCAATTCAAACAAAAAAACATTTCAGCGAAATTTCCCGTTGGTGCGATGAGTTTGATTGGCGGAGCGACATTAATAGTAATCTGCATTGTCTTATACATGGTATTGCCAGGCATCGGCATTGCCGTGGTTATCTTGGCGTTGCCTGCGTTGATTCGAACAATGATCGTGGTGCAACGACAAAAGTCTTCAGGGAAAACTGTCACTGAGGGCAAAGGGCTAACTTTGTTTCTGTCTTCGTTGGTGACAACCTACTTGATTTCGTTTGTCACCTTTGTTGCCACCGCAGCAGTATTCTTGGGTTTGGCAATTGTCTTGCTCTTTGCCACATGTTTTTCGCTCGCCTCGAATCAACGAAACTTCGATCCTGATCAAGTCATGTTCGGAATAGGAATCGTGTCCTTGGTCGTGGGTGCTGCCGTCTTTTGGGGGTTTTCGTTTTGGGTCCGCGAGCGTTGGCGGCGAGATACCAAGATCTAAAACTTGCTTCGTGCTTACTTAACAATTGGGGGAATCAATTCCCCAGTTAACGCAATATTGATTGACTTTTGTATCGCCATTGCTTCCCTTCGCCTCTTCCGTTTCTTTCCCGCAAAGGAAAAACCAATATCCGCAGAAAGCTCTGGAATCTCAAATCGCGTCGGGGACAAGTCTTAGAACTGGACGACGAAATCGATGGCTGCGGTGGCCTGTTTGGAACTGGTTCGGTCATCAAAGGGACGCACTCCACTGGCCCAATCCCAGCGGACCTCGGGGCGGATCAACCAGTTCTTTGTCGGCGTATGGTTTAGCCCGAACGTCAATCCGAATAGGTCGCCGGCTCCGAGAGGATCATCGACTGCCGGATGCAAGATTCGTACACCGTCATCATCGTGAAACCACTCCAGCCGAGTGCCCGCTGACCATTGATCATTGATTGCAAAGAGCAGCGCCTGATTCAGACTGAACCACTGTGCATTGGATGGATCACCAGCACTATTGGTACCGATTCGCTGGGCAAAATTGAAATCGAACCAGCCGATGTAGTTCAACCGCTCATTCAGTTTTTGGGTCAGAATCAGTTCCCAGGTGGTCTGTTCATCGTTGACGGTATCGGACTGATTACCGTGATACAAAACATGCGTTACCGTCGTCGTTTCTTCGTCGTTGATCCACCCCAACGTTCCCAGGAATGCCTTAGTGTTGTTGTTGTCTCGCCATACGTCCCATCCCTGGACAATTCCGCCCATCGCTGTCCAGTTGCTTCCAATGGGTAGCGTTAGCGTCGCACCCGTATGAGTGGATGGCTGGGCCAGCATAAACGCGTGAGTGGCCGAGTAGAAGAAACGGTCCATGGCCGGGACCCCTTCGTAACCGATAGGTGACCAAAAGCGGCCAACTCGTAACACGGCTCCATCACCCCACGGATTGACATCTGGCAAGTGCAGGTCGGCAAAAATCTGCGGTATTGCCAGCGAGGACTGGCTGCCATAATTCCATGAATCGTCAAATCCCAGCGACTGAACGAATCTTGAGTCTGACCCATACATCATGTCAACTCGCCAGCCGAGTGCACGGCCCGATCGCTCGTCCGGAAGTTCCTTGTAGATGGCCAACCCTAATTGGTTGAATTGATAGTCATTGGAGCGATCATTCATTCCGTTCGGACCATTAAACCGGTCAGCAGGGCGATCGGGATTCCACGTAAATCCCTGTCCCAGCCATCCATCGACTTCAATCCCCCGCGCTCGAATGGCAGGGAATGCCAAGAGTCGGATGGGTCCACTGTCTTCCTCGTCTTCCTTCGAATCGTCATCACCATCTTCGGCTTCCGCTTTACCACTCGCTGGGCTGCTCTCCAAGAGATTGCCGGATGAAGGATTCTGAATCAATTTGTCTTGATCCTGCTTGGATGAAGAAACGAGCTTGGCTGGCACCTTATTTCCGCCACTTGTTTGATGGAGCGGCCCGTTTTTTGCGACGGTTGCTGATGCATTTGAATGCTGTAGGGAGGAAGGCTGTCCCGAAGATTTTTTTTTCTGACTGGTCGAGTTTTGAATCGGTTTGTTATCGCCGCCTGTTTTGTGCAACCGGGGAAGAATGTCGCGAGACGCAAAAAGGCGAGTGTTCTTTGCAGGCGGATTGACTTGCTGTGCCGCTGCTTTTCCACCGGCGGGAAGAATCAAAATCGCGAAAAACCAAATAAGTGCAGCCCAGCCTGGGGCTGGCGCGGCTGGCGCGGCGGACATCTGTCGAATCCTTTCATTCAGACTACCGTCAATCGTCCCGACTCTTCCTAATCTGTATTGGCGCGAAAAGTGTCGACGTTGATGGATCGACCAGAAACTTGTCGTTTTGCCAAAGCTGCTTTGACTCCGCGGTCGGTGAAACTGCCGGCTTTGGAACGGGATGGTCCGTTGACGCAGCGCCGGTTACATTCCGAAAGATCGGCGTCAAACTTGATCGCAATTCAATGTTGTCGGGATTTCCCGGATTATCGGCGTGATCCGACAGGTACCGTATCCCCTGTGTGTGCTGGCGGTCCGGACCCTGTGCATTAGTCCAATTGTTCGGCCTCATTGTGGTAATAGATGATCCTGCCACCACGTTAGACGAATCGCTGCGCAATGGGTGATAACGCGAGACATGCCGATGCGACAAGTGATTGAGTCGCGAATTTTGGGCATTGGAGGACAAGGGAAACCACACGGCTATCAAAGAAAATACCAGCCCAATTACAGCCAATTTCTGCATTGAAAACTCCATGAAGCAGTGAAGAAGTGGATCAATTCGATATTAATTAGAAGGCTCTCAATGAGAACTCCAAAACCGACTGCAACTTTGGAAATGTCGCTATCGGGATTTGCCGCACGGAAAAATTGGAAAAACAAGTACATTCGATATCGAATTCCCAGTCTAGCTAGGCTTTTGAAACGAACCGATTGCCCGCACCAACGCTTGACCTACGTTTGCGTAGCCATATTTGATGGCAATTCAGGCCCAAATCCCACCCACCTGCCGACCAGAATTTGCCAGGATTGAGTCCAGTACCTTCGCGACTGGTTTCGATCGGATAGCCCCAGGCATTCAAAAAAACCACAACAATGTCATTTGACTCTTCTACCTCCAACAACCTCCGATCCATCTTGGTCGTCGATGACGAAGCAGTGAATCGGGAGATGCTGTCCAGATTATTGCAGCGTGCGGGATACTCTGCGGAAGCGGTGTCTGGCGCGGCTTCAGCCCTGAACTTGATTGCATCGCGGACCTTCGACTTGGTCCTTTTGGATGTCGTTATGCCACAAATGGATGGCTTTCAATGTCTCCATGAAATTCGGAAGTTGCGATCGGCTTGCGAGTTGCCTGTAATCATGGTAACAGCGGAAACGGATCGATCACGAATCATCCAAGCGTTTCGGTCAGGGGCCAACGACTATGTGACCAAACCAATCGACCGTGAAATTACACTCGCACGCATTTTGACTCATACCCAGCTCCGAGCCGGCCGAATCGCGCTCCAAGAAAGTGAGGAACGCTATGCGCTGGCATCACGCGGATCAAATGATGGTCTGTGGGACTGGAATGTGATAAAGGGTGAGGTGTACTACTCCGCGCGCTGGAAAGAAATGCTTGGGCATTCGGATGCAGAGGTTGGCAATACACCCGAAGATTGGTACCGGCGCATTCACCAGGAAGACCGAGCAAAATTTTGCAGCGTCATGTCAGGTTCCGGGTCGGAGGAATCCAACCTCACCTGTGAAATCCGCATGGCTCATTGCGATGGCGGGTACCGGTGGATGATTTGCCGAGGTGTCAGCGTGCGTGATGCCTCGGGCGCCGTTGTCCGAATGGCCGGATCGCTTACAGACATCACCGAAGGCAAGGTTGGCGATGCGCTGACCGGACTGCCGAATCGCCTGTTGTTTCGTGATCGTCTGGAGCGCGCAATCGAGCGGTTCCGGCGTTATCCCACAACCGGCTTCGCTGTTATGTTTCTGGACTTGGATGAATTCAAACTGGTGAACGACAGCCTTGGGCATCAGGCCGGTGATGAATTGCTTTTGACAATCGCCAATCGATTGCGCGACGCGCTGCGTGGGATGGATTCGGTGGCTGTCAATCGCCAGCCGGCTACTGTGGCCAGACACGCAGGCGATGAGTTTACGATTCTGCTTGAAGAAATTACAAACCCAGCCGATGTCGAAGGTGTTGCCAGGCGGATACTGGACGATATCGCTCGACCGGTCACGCTGGCAAGCCGTGTCATTTCACCTTCGGTCAGCATCGGATGGACAACATCGAAACGGGAACATTTGACTGCCGATGACATGTTGCGCGAGGCGGATACGGCAATGTATCACGCAAAATCGGCTGGGCGCGGGCAGGCCAAGTGTTTTGAATCGGCCATGCAGGATATCGCGACCAGACGACTGGAACTGGAAAACGACCTTCGACAGGGAATTGAACGCGGCGAATTCCTGTTGTACTACCAGCCCATCGTCAGCCTGTTACACCATCAGATCTGCGGATTTGAGTCGTTGGTTCGGTGGCAGCATCCGACACGTGGTCTAGTGCCTCCTTTGGAGTTTATACAGGTCGCCGAAGAAACGGGTCTGATTGTTCCATTGGGGTGGAAGATTGCCGAAATGGCGTGTCTGAAGGCTGCTGCCTGGGCCCGGGAATTTCCGGGTCGTGAGCCGGTTGTCGCCATCAATGTTTCGGCCCGACAGTTTGCCGAGCCGGACTTTGTCCAACGGCTTGAATCAATACTCTCGTCCACCGGAGCCCGGCCTGAGTTACTGTATATCGAAGTGACGGAAGGGTTGATCATGGGGAACCCCGAAGTCTTTCGGGCCTTGCTGAGCTCGATTCGAAAACTGGGTATTCGAATTGCGATTGATGATTTCGGCACCGGGTTCTCGTCGCTTGCCTACCTTCATAGTTTTGCCATCGACGTTCTAAAAATCGACCGTTCGTTTGTCAGTGCCCTCGATCGCAATCAGGAGAACATCAAAATCATCAGGACGATTGTCGAGCTGGGAAGAAGTCTGGGCCTGCGTTTAATCGCCGAAGGGGTGGAGACTGTTGAACAGCTGGCCAGCCTGGAACAGATTGGCTGTGAGTTTGCTCAAGGCTTTTTATGGTCACGCCCTGTCCCGGCGGAACAGGCCACGGAACTCTTACGGCAACCGATCGCCAACTCGCCGCCCATTCAGTATCCCGACGTGTTGATTCCATCGGACCTGACGGTTCTTTAGGCTCGTGGAAAAAGTTTTTTTAGGATAAAACTGAATGAACCTCTGGATACTCTATTCGTGGCGACTCGATTTGGTGATCTTCGCACTGTTGGCACTGTTGGCGATGTTCGCAATTGACCGCCGTTTTTTTTCGGACCTGACAAGAAGCCGTGCGAGGACTTCGGTCTGGGGCGGGTCAATTCTGTTGATCCTTGCAGCAATTGCCATGGCAATCGTCGTTGGGCGTCACCAGGCTCAGCAGCTACAGGCATGCGTGGAAGGCCTGGCTCCAACCTACGCTGCGGAAATGGCCGCTCTCGGTCACGACCGCCTCAACCAGAATACGAATGCCGAGGACCCGCTCTACCTGAGTTTGATCGAACGCGAGCTTACTTGGTTGCGGTTGAATCCAACCGTCCATGACATCTACACCATGCGTAGGGTTGGAGAGGAAATACGGCTGATTGTCGATTCGGAAACCGACTATGACCACAATGGAGTGATCGATGACGATCGGGAACAGCGAACAGACATTGGAGAAGTTTATGAAACTGACGAAGAATCGCTTCACAATGCGCTTCTAGGCATACCGTCTTTCGAAAGCGAGCCTTACTCGGATCGATGGGGAGTCTGGGTTAGCGCCTATTCTCCGATTTTGTTGCCGGATGGCACAGTCGATGGCATTGTCGGAGTTGACTTTGCTGCCAACCAGTGGATTGCAGCAATCATTCAGGCGCGAGCAACGGTTTTGTTTTCCTGCTTCTTCGTGATTTGTGGTTTGTTCGGGTCGGTAGGGTTTGCTACCGTCCTTCGTCATCGTGCCGATTCACTGAGACAGGCAAACGAAGATCTTGGCGTGGCCCGCGATGAGGCTCAGCGAGCCAACAAGGCGAAGAGCGAATTTTTGGCCAACATGAGCCATGAAATCCGGACACCCATGAATGGTATTGTGGGACTCACGGAGTTGCTTTTAAACTCCACGGTAAGCGCCGACCAACGTCGCAATCTGGAGTTGATCCAATCATCGGCTGATGCGTTGATGACCGTGCTCAACGATATTCTCGACTTTTCAAAAATCGAAGCGAACAAGCTTACGATCGATCCACAGCCCTTTGATCTACTGGACATGCTGGGTAACACCCTCAAGCTGTTTGGCCCGCGGGCACACGACAAGCACATTGAGCTCGCACTCAGTGTTCCGAAATCGGTACCCCGCGTCGTGGTTGGCGATGCTGGGCGCATTCGCCAAGTGCTGGTCAACCTGGTTGGCAACTCGATCAAGTTCACTCACGTGGGTGAAGTCATCGTTGCGGTCGACGTCGTCACGGAAACCGAATCGGACTTGTTGCTGGAAATCTCGGTGGCTGACACTGGAATAGGAATCGACCCGGCCAAACTGAAAACGATCTTTGACCCGTTTGTTCAGGCGGATAACTCGACCACAAGAAAATACGGTGGAACCGGTCTTGGCTTGACGATCTGTCAGCGTTTGATTGCCCTGATGGGAGGCAAAGTTTCCATCCAAAGCGAACTTGGCAAGGGAACCCGCATCACGTTTTCCGTGGCCTGCAGCAAGTCCAGCGAGCCCGTCCTGGCAATCTCCGAACCCTGTGAGGTGACTTTGAATAAAGTCCGAGTCCTCGTGGTCGATGACAACAGTACCAATCGTTTGATTCTGCAGGAAATGCTGGCCAGTTGGCAAGTCGATTCAAGGTGTCTTGACTCCGGAAAAAATGCGGCTGCGGAACTGGAGCGGGCTCATCAAAATGGGCAGCCTTTTGACCTCGTATTGATGGACGTGCAGATGCCGGATATGGATGGCTTTGAAACCACACTGTCGATCCGCAACTCTGCGCTGGTGGGGCATACCAAGGTCATCGTGCTCAGTTCCTGTGACGCATCATCCTATGCCGAACAATGCCGAAACTTGCGCCTGTCGGCTTATCTCACCAAACCGGTCAAGCAGTCGGAGCTTTTCGAAAGCCTGATAACGGCGCTGGAGCGCACTCAACCCGGACGGCCAACGGCTAGAAATACAGATGCTGTTTCACGCCCAAGACGGATTGCCCGTTCGCTGAAAATTTTGGTGGCCGAGGACAATTTCGTCAACCAGCAGCTCATCCTGCGTGTGATGCAAAAAGAAGGTCACTCCATCGCGATCGCCAACCATGGTCAACATGCTATGGAAATTTTGGCCAGGGATTCCTTCGACGTTGTGTTGATGGACGTGCAAATGCCGCTGTTGGATGGATACGAGACTACGGCCGCTATTCGCCAAAGAGAACTGTGTTCTCGCGATGGACGGCGCCTGCCCGTTATTGCTTTGACTGCCAATGCGATGAAAGGTGACCGGGAAAAATGTATCGAGGCTGGCATGGACGACTACGCTTCCAAACCCCTTCAATTCGCCAAGTTGTTCGAGACCATTGCGCGCCATGTTCCCGACGACGTCCAGGCCCTTCTCGAACCGGCAGCGGAATCCACCGTCAAACCTGAAGCCAACTCGGCACACGACAATGAATCGGAACCGCTGCCACCAGTTTTCGACCAGGAAGGTTTGATGGAGCGAATCGACGGGGATCTGGAAACGTTGGAGATCTTGCTGTCGGCTTTCTCCAACGATATTGCTGGCCACCTGGAAGAGCTTGAATCGGCAATTGGAACGGCGGATTGGTCGCGCGCTAAAAAGGTGGCCCACACCGTCAAGGGGACCGCTGCGAACCTGGGTGCGGCTAGGCTTTCGCAGCTGGCATTAAACATCGAGCACCGAATGGCTGAAGAAAAACACATGGGTGCGGTCGAAAAGGACGTCACCATCCTCGCGGCGGCCGCAGACGATTTTTTGAAAACCGCCACAGGCTTCGCTCAATCAACCTCTGGCTGACAAATACTGGGAATCATCAACCACAGCTTTTGTTCGAAGGGGTGCAGATAGAACATAGCGGGCATCTGGCCCATATACGGACATCACGACAATTTTCGGAATCATTTCCGTCGGTAAAAATTGCCCGCACGACTGATGATGGAAAGATTTCCCAAAAGATGCCACAGTGCTTTTTTCGCGTTCATTAGACTGCGAGTGATTCTACCTGCCTTTGCGCACCAAATCTTCGCTCAATCGTTTACGGCGAAAATACGGGGACCAAATTGAGAGGGATTTGCAGAATAATGCCAGCCATTGCGGCACCGAATTCTGCGCCGGCTTCGGAATTTTGCCAACTGCCGTCGTCGGCTTGGCTGCGGACCAGTTCGTCGCGAATCCGCGGATACCATTCATTCCAATAATCGCCGCCGGCGTGCCACATGGCTTGGACGGCATAATAGTGCGAATAGAAATAGTGGCCACCCATGCCGTTAAAGCCTGACGTTTTCAAATACTTGAGAGCTTTTTCGACTTGGTCGCCTTCGTAAATCCCCGCGCTATATAGAGAAGTGACGCCGGCAGCCGTCATCGCAAACGTCGTGTGTCCGCCCTGCATCGTGTAGCGGAAACTGCCGTCGTTGTTTTGGCTTTTCTTGACATAGTCGATGCACTTCTCGCGAACGTTGTCGGGAACATCAATGCCCGAGTCCCGCGCACCGCGGAGGCCCATGATTTGGCAAACAGTGATCGACAGGTCCGCGTCCGACTTCATCGGTTGATATCGCCAACCCCCTTGGTCGTTTTGTGTTTTACAAGTCAGCTCGACTGCTTTACGAAGTTTCTCGCCGATCTCCGCCTTTTGTGTCATGCCGTAGGCTTGCGATAGGAAGAGCATTGCGAAACCATGTCCATACATGTTCTCGTGAACTGCGTTGTCTTGTCGCGAAATGTAACCCCCTTCGCCGACATTGTTCATCAGGAACTCAACGCACATTTCGACGTTCTTGCCGTATTTGCCTTGGCCGGGCGAATGACCACCGCACATGAAGGCCAAACCGGCGAGCCCCGCCGTTGCCACGCCCGCAGAATAACCGCTGTTGCCAAACGTTCCGCGATTTCGTCCTGATTTGACTTGACGGTTTTCCAGAAAGGCCAGCCCCTTGTCGATTGCCCGCCGTGCCTCGGGGGTAATCAGCTCTGCCGGAGATTTTTCGTTGGGCGAAACCTTGCGGTCGCGAAGGGGAGCAGGTGCAAGCGAAGCAGCTTGAGCGGCCAGCGGACTCAATCCGAGCGTCAACGCACTGCCCGCCAAGACTTGATTGAAATGTCGGCGACTAAGTCCCATGGGTGGTTGGCTCCGGGGTCGGTCTTTGTGTGAGTGTCTATTTCGTTTCGACGCGACTCGTATAACCGCGGCGCAACGTGCTGCTCCATTGTTGACGATTTATCGACGCGTTTGAAGTCTATTCTCGAAAAAAAGCTGCTTTTGCTCGCATAATTCGCGATTCGTCGGCGATGAAACGCGGCAATCAATAGATTTCTCAGGCGAACCCTTGGCGAGTCCCTTGGGCGACGATAACTTTTATGGACTCTTAGGCAGCAGACACTTCGTTAAACGGAATTTTTTGCGATGAGCGCAACCATGGTTTCGATTGAGCAGTTGGCGATCAACACGATACGCACCTTGTCCATGGACGCAGTCCAAGCGGCCAATAGCGGGCATCCCGGAACTCCAATGGCGCTCGCGCCATTGGCCTACGAACTGTGGGCGAATCATCTGCGATACGATCCGGAGCACCCGCATTGGCCTGCTCGCGATCGATTCGTGTTGTCCTGCGGTCATGCGTCGATGTTGTTGTATTCGGTATTGCACCTCGCGGGAGTTCGCAAGCCAGACGGGTCCGGTGACTTCGCAGTGACCCTGGACAACATTAGAAACTTTCGGCAACTTCACAGTCCTTGTGCAGGCCATCCAGAATTCGGTGAAGTCACTGGTGCTGAAACAACAACCGGTCCCTTGGGACAAGGCGTGGCTAACAGTGTGGGGATGGCTATCGCTGCTGGTTGGTTCGATTCACGGTTCGGGCATGGAAATAATGAGTTGCTGGACTACAACGTCTACGCGTTTTGCAGCGATGGCGATTTGATGGAAGGGATCGCCAATGAAGCGGCTTCGGTCGCCGGCCACTTGGGCCTCGCGAACTTGTGCTGGGTCTACGACGACAACCGAATCACGATTGAGGGTTCAACGGATTTGGCTTTTTCGGAAAACGTTTCGGAAAAGTTTATGGCCCTGGGCTGGCAGACAATCTACATCAACGATGCCAATAATGTGGCTGCGTTTCGCAAGGCCCTCGAGCGATTCCAAGCGACCACCGACCGCCCGACCTTGATCATCGTCCGCAGCATCATCGGCTATGGTGCTCCCAATAAACAGAATACAGCCGGGGCTCACGGCGCGCCGCTTGGCGAAAGCGAAATCGTCGCGGCGAAAGAATACTACGGTTGGCCAAAAGAAGCAAAATTTCTCGTGCCCACCGAAGTGACCGAACATTTTGACGAGACGATTGGCCGTCGTGGGCGAGAGCTCTTCAAAGCCTGGTCGTCTCATTGGCAGGCCTACCAAATTAAACACCCGAAAGATGCGGCTGATCTAAAGATGATCTGGGATCGCAAGCTGCCGACCGATTGGCAATCTGCGATCGATGGTTTCGCCGCCGGCGGGAAGGCCGCAGCAACGCGCGTCTGGTCGGGCAAAGTTCTCAACAAAGTCGCGGACAAAATCCCCTGGCTGATCGGTGGTTCTGCCGATCTCGCCGAATCGAACAAATCTCTGATTGAATCGGCCGATGCCGGACACTTTGAAAAGGCGCATTACGGCGGCCGCAATTTTCACTTTGGCATTCGTGAGCTGGCGATGGCGGCGATTTGCAATGGGATGTCACTTTCTGGTTTGAGGCCTTACGCGGCTACCTTTTTCGTTTTCACCGATTACTTGCGACCGGCGATGCGATTGAGCGCCTTGATGCATCAACCGATCATCTATTTGTTGACGCATGATTCAATTGGACTGGGCGAGGACGGCCCCACGCACCAACCCGTTGAGCACCTGGCAGCTTGCCGCGCAATTCCCAACCTGTTGGTCATGCGGCCTGCGGATGGTGCCGAAACCGCCGAAGCCTACCGTGTGGCTCTTACTCAATCACGACGACCGTCGGCCCTGGTTCTTTCACGTCAAAATGTTCCCGAGCTTGATCGTTCGGTTTGCAAACCAGCACAAGGAGTCGCCCAAGGTGCCTATGTCTTGTGGCAATCTTCAGAAAAATTCGACGTGATCTTGATCGGAACAGGCTCCGAGTTGAGTCTGTGCGTCGAAGCCGGGAAGCGATTGGCAGACAGCGGCAAATCAGTGCGCGTCGTCTCGATGCCTTGCTGGGAGCTGTTCGACGAGCAGCCGGAAGGATACCGTGAGTCAGTATTACCAAGGTCTTGTACCGCTCGAGTGGCTGTCGAGGCTGGACTGGAAATGGGCTGGCAAAAGTACCTCGGCTGGGCTGGGGAATTCGTTGGCATGAAGTCATTTGGAGCAAGCGCCCCCGCGGAACAACTCTATTTGCACTTTGGCATCACGGTCGACCAAGTCGTGGCTGCCGCAATTCGAACTCTCAGCAGTAATTAGCCAGCAGACCCCTGATGTGGCTTGCGTTGCGAACGATATTTCGCTGTATTAGAGAAGTGTTGCGCCCGCTGCGTGAACACCGACCAATTACTCATTTCCTATTTTACCGGCAGTCAGAATGAATGTCATGAAAAAATCGATTGAACGAATGACTGAAGAAGTGCGTAATTTGGGACCTTGGCACCAAAGCATCCAAATCAGCAAGGACTTTGCGACGGGTGACCCGTACTCTGCCACCGGCGAAATGAATCGGAAGCAAAACCAAAATATCAGTTTGCTCACGACGTTGTATGAAAACTATTTTGACACCGTGAAACCGATCTATCCTGAGGGACTGGCGGGGAAACGGTTCCTCGATTGCGCCTGCAATGCCGGCGTCTATTGTTTCGCTGCGCGAGCGTTGGGCGCCGAGTTTTCGTTCGGCTTTGATGTCCGTGAACATTGGATCAATCAGGCGAACTGGGTACGAGAGAACCGCGACGTCGGACCGACCGATCGTATCAAGTTCGCTGTTTGCGATGTTTACGATTTGCCGAAACGCCGTTTGCCGATGTTTGATCTAACGATGTTCAAAGGGATTTTCTATCACCTGCCCGATCCGATCACGGCCCTGAAGAACGCCAGCGATTTGACGCGCGAAGTTTTGATCTTTAATACTCAAGCGACTTGGGGAAAGCCCGATGGTTATTTGAAGCCCGGTTCGGAGGACATTCGCAGCCTAATGTCCGGTGCTTACGGCCTGAACTGGCGACCGACGGGACCGCAGACGATGATCCCAATTTTTTCCTGGTTGGGTTTCAAAGAAGCTCGCTTGATCTTCTATCGACAGAATCCAACGCACCCCGATCTGGGACGCCTCGAAATCGTCGCGTCCAAAGTCGCAGGCCTCCTCAGTTCTTTTTCGCAGTACGAAAACCTTTATGAAATGAAGGGCTAAGGATTCGTGGCGGAAATCTCCGCGTCGAGAAATTGCGGACACGCGATACCAACAGCGCGTCCGCAAAACCGTAGGTTCATTTGCTGGGCGATAAGCAGATTTCAACTTCGAAAAGGCTTGAAGCCTGTGGTTGACTCCCCGTCGATTTGGCTGAAATCCATTGCCAGCATCGACGCCACGTCAAACAGCCTGGTTGGTTCCGCCACTCTGTTTTCAAGTTTGGCTTGATGTTCATCGTTGCAATACTGACTAACAATGCACTCGCCAGATGCTGGTTCGTTGGTTGTCCTAGTGCTTCCCGGGGTGCTGCTCTGGAAAGTTATGCCCTGCGAAATGCTTCGTCAGTTCTTTTCGTATCGCGGTTGTCGCAGCCATTGCAGCCGGAGTCTATTTCGGTTGGCATTGGCGGTTAGTCTGAAACACAGAGGCACAGATGACACAGCGGAAATGCAGTCGGTGTCCTCTGTGCCACAGTGTTCAATTCGATGATTTCTTCATGATCTATAAGTGTTGCCTGGTGTGAAAAATATGCTACGTATCGTTATCCGCATCGCGGTCGTCGCAGCCATTGCAGCCGGAGGCTATTTCGGCTGGCAATGGTGGTTGGCACAAAAGGCGAAACCGTTGCCAGAAGGCATCGTATTTGGTAACGGTCGGATCGAAGCGGTTCAAGTTGACATTGCCGCAAAGTATCCAGGTCGAGTGCGAGAGGTCTTCGCACACGAAGGAGATTTGGTTGAGAAAGACCAATTGCTGGTGCGGATGGATGCGCGGGAATTAGAAGCGGCTTTGGCACAGGCTCAAGCTCACCTTGCCGAAGCTGAACAAGCGATCGCACAGTCGCAAGCGATCTTGCTCGAACGCGAGAGTGAATTGCAATTGGCGGAAAGCACGCTGGCTCGTTCTGCAAAATTGCTGCCTCAACAAGCTATTTCTCAGGAAGAATATGACCAGAAGAAAAGTCAGCGCGACGTGGCCAATGCCTCTGTGTCGGCTGCAAAGGCATCAGTTAACACTGCCAAACGCGGGGCAGATGTGGCCAGGGCTTCCGTGGCGCAAACCGAAGTCCAAATTGCTGATGCCGATTTGAAATCGCCTACCATCGGTCGAGTGCTATATCGTTTGGCCGAGGAAGGCGAAGTCCTAGCGGGAGGTGGTAAGGTGATGACGTTGATGGACTTGAGCGATATCTACATGGAGATCTTCTTACCATCGAAGGATGCGAGTCGGCTGTCCATCGGAGCCGACGCGCGAATCGTGCTGGATATTGCTCCCGGTTACGCAGGCGTCGCGAAAGTAAGCTTTGTTTCGCCAGAAGCACAGTTCACGCCGAAGCAAGTCGAAACGCAGGACGAACGTGACAAGCTGATGTTTCGCATCAAAGTTCAAGTTCCCCACGAACAAGTCTTGAAGCACATTGAGAAAATCAAGTCGGGCATTCGTGGCGTGGCCTATGTGAAAATCGACGACTCGGTCGAATGGCCGGAGAAACTCAATCGGCTTTTCCCCGACGATCTTTCGCAAATGAAGTACGAAAGATGATTGCTCCCGTTCGTACCGATGAGCGTTCGACAGTTAGCAATGTAGCAGAAGTTACTGACCTGACGCACATCTATGGCAAGACACGGGCGCTCGACAAGGTTTCGCTTCACATTCCTGCTGGCAAATCGTTGGGACTGATCGGGCCCGATGGAGTTGGTAAATCGACGCTGCTGGGTTTGCTCGCGGGTGCTCGCAAAATACAAAGCGGTTTTGTCCATGTGTTGGAGGGGAGCATGGCTAGTGCGAAACATCGCAATGCCGTCTGCACGCGTATTGCTTACATGCCACAGGGATTGGGCAAGAATCTCTATCAGGAACTGAGTGTTCGCGAGAACCTCGACTTCTTCGGCAAGCTCTATGGTCAATCGCGCCGTGATCGCCATGCTCGCATTGATCGACTTACCACTGCAACGGGACTCGCCGAGTTTCTGAATCGCCCTGCGGGAAAACTCTCCGGTGGCATGAAGCAGAAACTTGGTTTGTGCTGTGCTTTGATTCACGAGCCCGATTTTTTGATTCTCGACGAGCCGACAACGGGAGTCGACCCGTTGTCGCGCCGTCAGTTCTGGGAACTCATTGACTCCATTCGCGCTGAGCGGACGGGTATGACGCTGTTAGTATCAACAGCCTACATGGACGAAGCGGAGCGATTCGACCGCTTGATCGCGATGGATGCGGGGAAGGTCTTGGCGGCGGGTCCTCCCGCAGAAATTAAAGCGAACACGAAGACCAACAGTCTTGAGAAAGCCTTCGTCGCTTTGTTGCCGCTGGAGAAACAAGGTGACCACAAAGAGCTGACGATTCCGCCGAGAACTGAAACCGGAGGCGAACCAGCGATCGTGGCCGAAGGCTTGACGCAGCGGTTTGGCGACTTTACTGCCGTCGATCATGTGAGTTTCAAGATTTACGCAGGCGAAATCTTTGGCTTCCTTGGCTCCAACGGTTGTGGCAAAACCACGACGATGAAGATGCTGACCGGCTTGCTCCCTCCAACTGAAGGCAAGGCGTGGTTGTGGAGTAAAGAGGTGGACGCTAGCGACTTGGCGACTCGTTATCGCGTCGGCTTTATGTCCCAAGGCTTCTCGCTCTACGGGGAACTGACAGTTCAGCAGAATCTGCAACTGCATGCACGACTGTTTCACATGACGGCGTCCAAAGCGCGTAGGAGAATCGAAGACCTTGTGAGTCGTTTTGGTTTGAACGAGTATCGCGACAAGCAAGCGAGTTCGTTACCGTTGGGCCTGCGTCAACGACTGTCGCTTGCCGTAGCTGTTATTCATGAACCAGAAATGTTGATTCTGGACGAGCCCACTTCTGGAGTTGATCCCGTTGCGCGCGATCAATTTTGGGAATTCCTCATCGACTTGTCTCGCAACCAGAACGTCACGATCTTTATCTCAACGCACTTCATGAACGAAGCGATGCGGTGCGATCGCATCTCGTTGATGCACGCAGGGAAAGTGTTGGTGCAGGACAAGCCGGAAACGATCGCAAATTCTTTCGGCGGCGGAGTTCATCGTCTGGAAAAAGCATTTATCCATCACATCGAAGAGGCTGCCGGCAAAGCGACGAGTCGGCCGAAGGCGCTAGCCGCGGGTTCTTTGAAGCAATCCAGTTCGCCGAAAACACCTGACGAAAGCGCGAACGGCTCACGGGAACACAGCCCCTTGCCAGTGACCTCAGCTAACGTAACTCAACCACGCTTCCCAGGACTGACCCGCATGCTTGCCTTCAGCTATCGCGAAATGATGGAAGTCTTGCGTGACCCAGTACGGTTGACGTTTGCTTTTGGAGGCAGCCTGCTGCTGTTGCTGGTGATCGCTTTTGGACTTTCCTCAGATGTTGAGAGTCTGGCCTATGCCATTTTGGATCAGGATCAAACTCCAGTCAGTCGCTCTTACCTGCAAGAGTATTCGAGTTCTCGATACTTCCTTGAAGAACCCGAATTGCTGAACAAAGACGATCTTGCACAGCGGCTCGCAACTCGCCAGATCACGATGGCAATCGAGATTCCACCCTCGTTCGGACGTGATTTAAAGCGTGGTGGGAGACCTGAAGTCTCTGTGTGGATTGATGGAGCCGAAACGGCTCGGGCGTCGACGATTGAGGGCTATGTCGAAGGTGCTCATGCAAAGTTCATCGAGCGAATGGTTGGTGAGAGTACTGCGACCCAAGTTCAAAAAGAATTGGCATCGTTCGAACTTCGCTACATGTACAATCCCACGTTCGAAAGCATCTACGCGATGGGGCCAACGACTCCCACCATGATGCTACTGTTGTTTCCGGCGATCTTGATGGCAGTCAGCGTGGCACGAGAGAAAGAGATTGGTACGATCACCAATTTTTATGTCACGCCCACAAGTCGAATGGAGTTCTTGCTCGGCAAACAACTTCCTTACATCGGAATTGGCATGGCGAATTTCGCGACGCTGACAATCGTGGTCGTTTTCTTGCTGCAAGTTCCCATGAAGGGCAGTTTGTTAACGCTCACATTTGGGGCGTTGCTCTACTTGACCGCCACCACAGGTTATGGCCTGTTGGTTTCCAATCTCGCTTCGAGCCAAGTCACCGCCGTGTTACTGGCAGCGATTCTTTCCATGATGCCCACGATGCAATTCTCGGGCATGTTCCAGCCAGTCTCAACACTCGAAGGGGCAGCTCGTGTCATGGGGACACTGTGGCCGGCTGCATACTATCTGCACATTAGCGTCGGCACGTTCACCAAGGGACTCAGCGCCGCGGCGCTCGTCCCCGACTTGATCAAACTGGGGATGTTTCCACCGGTGTTTTGGACGCTTTGTGTTTTACTTCTCAAAAAGCAGGAGAAGTAGAGTTGCGAACTTTGGCGAACATCTTTTGGCTGGGTACGAAAGAACTACGGACGTTGCTTGGAAGCATTGCCTTAATGGGCTTCTTGATCTACTCGTTTACCTTTAGTGTTTATCAACAAAGTCAAGGAGTTCCGGAAGACGTCAATCGAGCCTCCGTGGCATTCGTGGATGAGGACCAATCGACGCTATCGCGAAATATGCGAACCGCGCTCTATCCACCGTACTTCAAAGTGCCCGAGGAAATCACCTCCGACAAAATCGACGAATCGATGGACGCGAGCCGATTCTTGTTCGTCGTTGTCATCCCGCCGAGATTTGAATCGGACGTTCGCGAAGGACGCGCGCCAGAAATTCAAGTGAATATCGACGCGACGGCAGTTCGGCAAGCGGCGTTGGGGGCAGGCTACATTCGGTCGATTTTGGCCAAGGAGATCAGTCGCTTTGCCAAACGTAATGACACCATTGCTGAGTTACCGATCAAGCTGGTCAAACGGAAGGCGTTCAATCCGAACGGCACGAACAAGTGGAACCGCGCCGTCACCGGATTGCTCGATCAATTGTCGATGCTGACCATCATCCTGACGGGTGCGGCCATTCTGCGTGAGCGCGAACACGGAACGCTCGAACACTTGCTCGTGATGCCGATTACCTCGTTTGAGATCGCCATATCTAAAGTGTGGGCGAATGGGATTGTCATCCTCGTGTTCTTCGCGCTGTCAATGATTTTCGTCGTCGAAGATGTCATTGGAGTACCTTTCGCCGGCTCGCGGCTGCTGCTGCTGATGGGAACCGTGGTTTACCTGTTTGCGGCTGCCGCGGTTGGAATATTGCTGGCAACGATCGCCCGGAGCATGGCTCAGTATGGACTACTTTGCATGATTACGATCATCCCGATGATGATGCTCTCCGGCGGCATGAGTCCGCTGGAAAGCCAGCCGGATTGGTTACAGCGCATCACCTGGTTTCTGCCGTCGCGACAGTACATGAGCTTCGCACAAGCCATCGCGTTTCGAGGCGTTGGCTTCGAAAATGTTTGGCCCGAGTTTGTGGCGATGTGCGGATTGGGACTCGCAGCATTCTTCGGAAGTCTCGCCCTATTCCGCCGTTCGATCTCAGCAACTGGCTAGTTACGAAAGAAGAGATTTTGAAACACAGAGGCACGGAGGACACCGAGAAAAGTCGTGTTCAGAAGCCTGTGCTTTCTGTGCTTCGGTGTTTTACGTTCGTTCTTTGGCTATTCGTAACCATTGACCATTCGCCGTACGCCGTCGACAAGTTTCACTTCATGGATGTTGATCAACGAGCCCATTCTGAGATTTAAGAGTCGAAGGTGCGAAAGCGTTTGCGCCTCATCAATTGGATGGATCGCTGACATCGCTTTCAATTCGACTACCACAAGTCCATTAACCAGTATGTCGGCTCGAAAACCGCACTCCATATGCACTTCATCATAGATCACTGGAACTGGTTTCTCTTCCACGATATTCATGCCGCGTTTTCGCAGCTCGTAGGCGAGGCATCTGCGATACGCCGTTTCCAGTAAACCGGGTCCGAGTCTTCGATGCACTTCGATGGCCGCACCGATGATCGCATGTATCAAATCGTTGATGCCCATTGTGGTTTCTCTAATGGAATGAAGATTCAACACATGAAGTTTGAAACACGGAGGTACGGAGGACACAGCGAAAAGTCGTATTCAGCACTCTGTGCTCTCTGTGCGTCTGTGTTTTATGACTAATTCGCCACCAAAAGAAGGCTGTCGTGGTTGATTCCGCCAGATGCCAATCAGGGATGAAGCGATGTTTGCAGGAAGGCTCCATCGCAACAATACAGTCTTCCTGTGTGCGGCTCCATCCGAATTCTCTGGCGAGGTTGAGTTGCAGATATGCTTTTGGCGTAAAGGAAGTCTTCCATGTTAGGTACAAACTCGGCGGTTGAAGCGGAAGAGGTCCTTGCACATAGCCACCTCGGTCGTGTACCTGCAGCACGTTGGATCAAAATCGCCAAAGACCGTGTCGAATGTTTTTTGCTCGACACGGGATCAGAATGCGTTCGTAGTCATGATCGTGAGGATGGCAAACCGCGCTCGAACATGCATTTGAATTCGCCACTCCAGATCCTATGGCCCAAGGCCTCGCTTCAAGACAGCCAACCGGCGGCAACTATGAAGCTGCAAGCGATTGACCGTTGGGAAAATGAAGGCAGAGCGGTCGTGGTAACTTCAAGCCATGCTCAATTGACACTTAAGCAAATCGACTCTTTTCGTTTACTGAAGGGACATCAAGCCGAATACCGTGTTACTTCTGAGTACAATCTTTGGGTTTGCCTTTGCTGCCCGACTCTATCAACGGCTCGCAATTTGAATTGGAGTGCCTGTCATGCAACAAGCCGACATGAATGCGGACAAGCCGCGCGATAACTCTTCCTCACTTCTGAGCACCTATTGGAGTTCTGCTCCTGACCAATTGCTAAGCGATTTGAACTCTACGAGAGCTGGCCTCAGTCAAGCAAATGCCGAGCGGCGTCTCAAGGATCATGGGCTAAATTCAATCAATTCGTCAAATCAAGCCAGCACTTTCAGTCTGCTTTTGAGTCAATTCAAGAGTCCATTGGTTTTGATTCTTGTTGTTGCCGCAATCATCTCAGCCGTTGCTGGCGAATGGCCCGATGCACTGATCGTGATCGCGATCGTGGTCGGCAGTACGATGCTTGGGTTCTGGCAAGAGTATCGAGCCAGCGACGCTATCGACAAACTCCGATCCAAGGTGACGATCAATTCGCTTGCAATGAGAGAGGGAAAGACGCTTGAAATTCCCTCATGCGAAGTTGTGCCGGGCGACGTCGTTCTACTTTCCGCCGGCAGCCTTATTCCTGCCGATGGTATTGTTTTAGAAGCGAACGACTTGTTTGTGAGCCAAGCTGTACTGACCGGTGAGGTCTTTCCTGTCGAGAAAACTCCCGCGATAGTTGACGGGAATGCAAGTTTGATGGAGCGAATTAATTGCGTATTCATGGGAACGAGTGTCCGGAGCGGAACAGGGCTGGTGTTGATTGTGCAAACGGGCAAAAGTACAGTGTTCGGTAAGATCGCTGAACGACTCAAGCTTCGGCCCCCCGAGACGGAGTTTGAACGCGGTGTCCATCGCTTCGGATACTTGCTGACACGTGTCATGTTTGTGATGTTCATCGCCGTCTTGGCTGTTAATCTCATCCGTGCAAAACCCGTGATGGACTCACTGCTATTCGCGCTCGCCCTGGCTGTTGGTTTGACCCCTGAACTCTTGCCTGCCATCATCAGTATCACCTTGGCCCACGGTGCTCAGCGAATGGCCAAGCGCGGAGTGATCGTACGGAAGCTAAACGCGATCGAAAACTTTGGAAGTATGGATGTGCTCTGTACCGACAAGACGGGCACGCTAACTGAAGGTACTGTAATTCTCAAAGAAGCACTGAATTCTGAAGGTATAGCTTCCAGCATCGTACTTCGATCGGCTTATCTCAATTCCACGTATCAGACCGGTTTGAATAACCAATTGGATGAGGCAATCATAACCGTCGGACAAAAGTCCGCTGTCGAAATTGGCGCGATCAAAAAGATCGACGAAATCCCCTATGATTTCAATCGCAAACGGCTAAGCGTGATAGTCGCTGACAATCACGGTTTGCGGACCATGATCACCAAAGGAGCAATGGCCAATGTGTTGCAAGTGTGCAACTCTGTAGAATTTGCAGGAGAAAGTTCTCCGTTAGACCAGGCGAAACTTACCGAAATCGATGAACGGTTTCGCAAATGGAGTGGCCAAGGATTTCGTGTTTTGGGTGTGGCGACAAGATCAATTGATGCACGCAATCAGTCGTACACGCGCGATGACGAAAAGGAACTCGAGTTCGAAGGATTTTTGCTTTTCTTTGATCCTCCCAAGGCGGATGCGGCAAAAGCAATTGCGGATCTCGCCGTGCGCGGCGTCCAACTCAAAATGATCACCGGGGACAATCAGCTAGTAGCGCGACATGTCGCAGAGTCCGTCAACCTACCTGTGGAAGGGATACTGACAGGCGCTAAACTGAACGCGATGGGTGACGAAGCGCTTTGGTATGCCGCGCAGCGCACCTCGATTTTCGCAGAAGTCGATCCCAATCAAAAAGAGCGTATAATATTGGCCTTGCAAAAGACAGGACATGTTGTCGGTTATATGGGAGACGGAATCAATGATGCACCTGCCTTGCATGCGGCAGACGTAGGGATATCCGTGAACACCGCAGTCGACGTGGCCAAGGATGCGTCTGACCTTATCTTGCTCGAACAAGATCTCGACATATTGCGAGAAGGGATCGACGAAGGGAGGAGAACCTTTGCTAACACACTCAAGTACATTTTGACGACAATTAGCGCAAATTTTGGCAATATGTTCAGCATGGCGATAGCCTCGATGTTCTTGCCATTCCTGCCACTCTTGGCATCACAAATCCTACTCAACAATTTTCTGTCCGATATTCCTGGGACGACGATCGCGAGCGACAACGTCGATCCGGAATGGGTTGCCAAGCCGCGACGTTGGGACAACAAGTTTATCAGTCGCTACATGGTGCTTTTCGGCCTGGTAAGTTCGCTTTTTGACTTTTTGACATTCGGAATTCTCTTGTATGTATTCAGTGCCTCTGAGAACGAATTCCGCACTGGATGGTTCATCGAGTCGCTATTGACAGAATTAGCAATTGCCGTAGTCGTGAGGACTCGGCGGTTGTGCTACCGTAGTCGACCTGGAAATCTATTATTGCTGAGTACTGTCACCGTAATCGCGATCACTTTGGTATTGCCCTATCTTCCTTTTAACTCGCTCTTGGGATTTGTCCCGCTGCCTGCTGAATTGATGGCAGTTTTGATTGGGCTCACATTGCTCTACGTTTGCGTTGTCGAAATCGCCAAAACGTGGTTCTACTCGCGACTCGAAAACTCGAGGGCGATTGTTTGAGCCCCCATCCAAACTGCCGCCCCCAACTTGCCAACTTTAACTCTGCTGGTGTTTTGCAGTTCGCTAATCCGTGCGTGACAAACGTGCCAGTTGGCTGAATCCGCCAAGAGCGTTTCAAATTTCTCTCGATTAACGACGGTGCTGCCTTCCGTAAGAATGTACCTGAGGTGCTCGTATTTAGCAGTCTCTTTGACTTCCACACGGAAAGTGGATCAACGATGAAGAGCACACGGACCATAACTGGATTGCAAAGAACATCGAAGGCGTCGAAAGCGGACTTCGTCAAATCGCTGCTTCGCTCAAGAAATAGTACTCGCGTTTTGTAAATTTTACCTACTTGGATCGAGGAGATCATTATGAAAGAAACAGCTGCAAATTGTTGCGAAGGCAAAGTTGTCAGTGTCACTGGCGACAAACTGACATCGACCTGTGGTAAAGGCCAAGAACATCATCACATAGTCGCCAAGGATGCGAAGGTCACTTGTGATGGTAAGGCAAGCAAATTGTCGGACTTAAAAGCAGGAACGTCCGTTCGTATGACAACATGTAAAGATGACAAGAACAAAGTTACTGCGATCGAGTCCGGTAAGCACGTAGCTGCTATCTCGCACTGATCCGCCTCCGAGCGAGCCGGTTTAGACGAAAGGCAATGCGGGCTTGGCAAGCAAGCCCGCATCGTCTGACGTGAAAAAGGCATATATCTCCAGTTCCGCCAATGAACTGCGACCATTAAAAGCAACCACATCGGTTGCTTTTGACGCGAATGGCAGGCCGGTAAAACCCATCTCCTCAGCACCGGGTCCTTGAGGATTTATGTGAATTGCGCTATCAACAGCCGGAGGATTAAATGTCAATCGAACAACCAAAGTACTTGAGTGGATTGAAAGAGGGGAATTGTGAAATTCGCGATTACCCAAGCCAAATTGTTGCTGAGGTTTCCGTGGCTGGCGAACGATTCAGCGCCGCGAATGCTGGATTCCGAATACTAGCGAAATACATCTTTGGCGGAAACGATCTAAAAAAAAGCATCGCGATGACCGCTCCTGTTGTACAGAATCCTGTTGGCCCGCAGTCAATTCCAATGACCAAGCCCGTGATGCAAATCGCTGACGTGAATGGTTGGGTTGTCCGATTTGGTATGCCACACGGGTCAACGATGGATTCCCTTCCGACCCCCAAGGATAAGCGAGTTCATTTGGTAAGCTTGCAACCCACAAGATTTGCAGTGGCAAGGTTTTCTGGCTTAGCGAGAGAACCGAGTATCAAAACGCAAACGGCGAAACTAAAGGCCTTCATCACCGCTCACCATTTTGAAACGAAGGGTGAACCGTCTCTTGCTCGCTATAATCCACCCTGGACGCTTTGGTTCTTGCGGCGTAACGAGATCATGATTCCGTTGCAAAACTCAGAAGCTTTGTGAACGCTCAACGGGAGAGTCGATATGCAAACAATTCGAATCGCAAATCATCAAAGCCCCAACTTGTTCGTGTGAATCGACTCTGGCTCCAGACCACTGAAGACGAGCGAGAATGCGGACAGCGCCGATGAGATTGGTAGGCGGCAACTTCAGCCGACGAACAGAATGAGTTGATTGAATCGGCCGAAGTCAATGAGCTTGAGTGAGCTAAACTCGGAAGCTTCTGAATACAGCGAGAACCGCTGGTGCCGGATACTCAGTTAGGATTCAAGTCTGGCGAAGCGGCTTTCGATTTTGCGTTATTCACTTCCAAAAGGACTTGTGTGACAGTCAAGACGATCGGTCCAAGTAGGACTCCGCTCGGACCAAAGAGTAATATTCCGCCGACGACTGACATGAATACCAGAACCGCATGGGTGTTTAGCCGTTTGCCAACCAAAACCGGTCGAAGAAAATTGTCAACGACAACGATAACGAATACACCCAGAATGACCAATGAGATTGCTTCTCCCCAATTTCCTTCGGCTGCCAAAAAAACTGCAGCAGGTCCCCAAACAAGAAAGGCGCCGGCAATGGGAGCCAATGCTAGACCCGCCATGATTACTCCCCAGAGAAACGGCGCTGGCAGACCGAGGACCCCAAAAGTGACTCCAAGCACCGTTCCTTGAATTGCCGCTACGACGAAACTGCCATAGACGGTCGCAACGATAGTGTCATTGACCCGTCGAATCATATCAGCCATTTGCGTTGGGTTTAATGGCGAATATTGACACAATGTTTGAAGGATGAGGATCCTGTCCCGCAACAAGAAGAAGAGAAGGTAGAACGTAAGGCCGAAATCGATTATTTGATAAAAAGAGCCTCTAACAAATGACATGGCTAAACCACTAGTTGTCGCCGCTACCAACTTCGCGCCTGCCGGCAGGTCCATTCGCTTCTCAATCTGCTCAACGGCCGAAGCAAACTTGGGGTGAGAGGAAAAGTCCCTTCTCCACTCGCCAGACTCGATTTTTTGTTCCATAAGTGTCGCTCCGCTTGCTGCTTGAAACACCAGTTGCTCAAGGGCGAACGTAGCGGGGACAACAACGACTAATCCCAATATCGACGTACATGCCAGCGCGCACAAACCTGGATGGCCAAGCTTCGCTTCAAGCCACTTTTGAAGTGGAGTTGCTAGAACGGACAGGCCAATCGCCCAGGACAGGGCTGGCAGGAATGGCAAGGCAATCAGGTAGCAGAGATACGCACCGATGAGTGTCGATAGCAAAGCCAAAGCGATATGAAGATGGCTTGGTGAAGCCCAATCGGAATCAACTTTCGCAATGTTTTCTTTCGCCGTCGGCACACGCGTCATACCGAGGCTACTTGTGGAGGTGCAGGGAAATCGGCTCCACGCGACACCGCTTCCCATTCGACAAACTCGGCTCGCAGTTCGTCAAGCTTTGCGATCGCGCCGTCATACGCGTCGTTACCCAGTAACAATCGGTGGGGTGGATTGGGGGATTCAACCGCTTTCACAATCGCTGTTGCGGCACGAACGGGATCTCCGTCTTGCCTGCCGGAGATGGATCGCAGTTGCCGAATGTTCTTGTCGGCCGTGTCCGCATAGTCTGCAATCTGATGTTCCGTTTCGTTAGCTGATCGTCCAGCCCAGTCTGTTCGAAAACCGCTCGGTTCAACCAGCATGACCTTGATGCCCAGCGGTTCCACTTCTTGCCAAAGTGCTTCGGACAAACCTTCCACGGCAAACTTGGTTGCGTTGTAGTAGCCAAGAGCTGGGAAGGATCGCAAGCCACCTATGGATGAGAGATTGACAATGAATCCTTTACGGCGTTTTCGCATACCTGGCAGAGCCAAATGAATCATTCGACTCAATCCAAAGACATTCACATCGAACATCTTGCGAACTTCCTTCTCGCTACTTTCTTCAACGGCCGCGAAGTAGCCGATTCCCGCGTTGTTGACTAACACATCGATACCACCGAAATGATCTTCTGCAGCCTTGACTGCCGTTTCAGCTTGAGATCTATCCGTTACATCAAGCTTCAGAATTAACGCATCTCCCAATTCGGCCAGGTCACGAACATCACTTTTATGGCGTGACGTAACGACTGCGCGATACCCCAGCCCAAGAATGTGTTTCGCGATCTGTCGCCCAAATCCGGTGGAGCATCCAGTAATGAACCAAACGGGTTGATTGGACGGTTGGTTGTTTTTTGTTTTCGCTGTCATCATTGTTTCCTAACCACCGATAGAACTAGTACTTTGGGCGCAGTTCTCCAGAGTCGTTGAGTCTGCTTTGGATCGCCTGACGGAAGCAACGAACCTGGAGAATGACGAATTCTGCGACTACGAGCTGAAATCACTTTGCCGCTTGCGTATGGGCTTCGACAAACCAAAGCATCTTGTCGATACCGCGAGAAATTTCAGTGAACACGTCCGCTGTGCCTGCGTCTTCCAAGGCATTCGCTTCGCAGATCATATTGCGAACCTCAGCGCCAAAAGTTGATAGTGCTCGGGCGACCGCTTCAACGTGTGCAAGTCCTTCCGAGATGGCGGCCGGATAGTCTGCCAACTCCGAGGAGGCGGCGCTATTTCGCACTGTCCCATAAGCAATCCCACCAAACTGCACGATACGCTCGGCGATCGTGTCCACGTAGCCCTCAACTTCTTCGTAAACCTTGTCAAATAACTCGTGCAAAGCGATGAAGCTCGGCCCTTTGACGTTCCAGTGCGCTTGCTTCATTTGCATCTGCAAATCGATCGCTGAAGCCAATCTCTGGTTCATCAGCCGGATCAGGTTCATGCGGCGATCGAGCGAAATGTCGTTCTCGGTTGTATACACGTCAGTAGTTTCATCACTGATCGCGACTGTTTTTCTCATGGTCATTTCCCTTTTTGAGTGACTGCTTCAGTAGTGCCTTGAAGTATCCTTTTGCTCTTATAGTTTCTACAAAACGCATTGCCGTTGGTATCGAGACCTCATCCAATACAACGTGGCGGATTCCGCGATCGCGACGCGATTCGAATTGTGAGTTTTTGAGTGGGGAACCAACATGGCGAAAGTCACCACATTGAAATAGCTGGGGGGCGAGGCATCGCCCGTTGCGGCCGTCAAAGTTGGCTGACAAATGCAGCTTCCAATGTCGTTGCCTGCCGTTCCATGCCGTTGCTTGGCGGGTGACACAGGCAGCGGATGGAGCATGGGCAATGTGTGGGAATGGGAGTGGGGCGAAGCGCGATGGAGTTGCCTTTAAAGGAATTCGAAATCGACGACGACCAGCCGTTACAGGACCTGAGGTTCGATGTCCCCTTAGAAGTCAATTTGTGCGGCTTGTAAGGGTTGTTCGTCAGGGTCGCGCGTTGCCAAGCCGTCGCAACAAGAAAATTGTCAAAAAGGCACGTTTTTCCCCCGCAAAAACGCGACGTTTAACCAAGACTAGGCAGAGAATCGGAATCAACTTGGCAGACGAAATCGATGTCAAGTTCTCGGACAATCCAAAATTGCCGCCGATTTCAATTGACTATTTGAATGATTATTGCTTCCGCCGCTTGGCCAAAAGAAAATCCGCCCAAATTGCCCCATGTTCTTGACCCATTTTTCAATTCGTTCAGCATTGAAGCCAACGTGTTCAATTGTATTGATCGTGTTGTTTTTGATCACAGGATCGAATATCGAATTGCCCGCCCAGGACACAACGGGCGGCGAATTGGTACAACAGTTTATCCCAGCGCCAGGCAGCAGTGTGGTCACTGATCCGCATGACCAAATTTGGATCGTGAGCAGTCGGGGGATGGCGGAATGCGAAGGTTCGGATCGCTTGGATATCGGAGTGTACGACGGTTGCAAATTTCAGGCGTCTAGCTTGCATCACTTGAAAGCCGACATAGCCGCCAATCCGCACATCCAGAATGTCGTTCATGTCCACGGAAATTTCACGGATTACGGTTGGTCGATTGAACGAGGATTTTCAGTGTATCGCAACGGGATTGCCGGCGTGCCCTCCCGCCAGCCCGTACGCTTTATCATTTGGTCGTGGTCGTCGGAAAGAGAGGCGATTCCTATCCGCGATTTCAAAATCAAGACGGATTGGTCGGTCGTGGAGGGTTACCGCCTTTCGCAATTCTTCCAGTCAGCGTGCATTGCGGACTCCGTTTTGATTGGTTATAGCATGGGGGCCCAAGCTGCATTGACGAGCCTGGTCGATTTGCAGCGCAGTCAGCCGGGTGTCAAGCATTGGCGTTTGCTCCTCATTGCACCTGCGATCGCTCCAGAATTTTGCAATGATCAGGGCAATACGGCGTTCGATCAATCGATTTCGATGGCGACGATATTGACCAACTGTAAAGACCGAGCATTGAAGAACGCTCGCCGGGTTTATCGATTACAACATCAACCGGCTATTGATCAATTTGGACTCGCTTCCAGTCTCGCGCTTTCGCCCGAGAAACTCCAAGTGATCGAAATGTCGAGCGAAGTGGGTCCACGCCACCTGATGGTGCGCTATTGCCAATCCGAAACGTTTCGCAATACGCTGGCGAACATGCTGCATTCGTTCGCAGTTTCGCAGTAAGATCCTGACCGCAGCGAACGCAATCGCCTAGGATTTTTCTTTCAGCTTCGCCCGCGGATGTGCACGCTCATAAACACTCCGCAAAGAAGCGGTGCTGACGTGCGTGTAAATTTGGGTTGTGACCAGGCTCTTGTGGCCCAGCAGTTCCTGGACGCTTCGAATGTCTGCGCCCCGGTCCAGCAAATGCGTAGCGAACGAGTGCCGTAGGGTGTGGGGGCTCGTCCTTAAGTCCAACCCCGTGATCTTCAGGTATTTTTCGAGCATCCGAGCGACGCTGCGGGTGGTCAGCCGTGTCCCGAATTTGTTGACGAAAACGGGTGATGTGCGTTGGCGGTCGCCCTTCAATGTTCGATGTCCTAACCAACGGTCCATAGCCTTGATTGCAAACGATCCGAGCGGCGCGAGCCGCTCCCGTTTGCCTTTGCCGCGAATTCGCACGAGTCCCGCGTCCAGATCGAGATCCTCGTCGTTGATTCCCACGACTTCGCTGACGCGGAGGCCGGCGGAGTACATGGTTTCCAGAATTCCACGATCGCGCAGCCCCATGGCTTCGTTGGTCGGTGGTGCTGCGAGCAAAGTACCCAGCTCTTCATTACTTAAAAAGTGGGGCAGCTTTCGTTCGCGGCGGGGGTTACGCAACGGTTTTGCCGGGTTACTGTCGGCCAACCCTTCCCGCTGGGCAAAACGGAAAAAGCTGCGGAGGGATGCCAATCGCCGCGACACGGAGGACTTCGCATAACCAGCTTCATGCAGTGCCGAAACGTAGCCCCGAAGTTGTACGGGATTCAACGAACCTGGAGAGGGCGTGCCGCCTTGTGTCGCAACCAAATACTCCTCCAACGACAGGAGGTCCTCGCGATAACTCTTAATGGTGTAAGCGGAACAGTTACGTTCAACCTCAAGGTAGCGCAGGAATCGTTCGATCGCCGCTTGCATAGGATCTGTTCCGAATGGGCATCGTTACTGATCAGAACGGCTCGGGTTAGGACCGACTTAGTCGCCGTAGAAATCAGATACCGGCGGATGATTCAAACGATTGACAGGTGCAGATTGCGTTTTGGATTTGCGAGTCGCACGGATTTTTTGGCTCATGACGGCGGCGTCGTACCATGTGAAACTCAATTCTGGATTTGAGGCGTAACGTCCCAAAGTCCGGAGAGTTTCTGCACGATTGGCGTCATTGAACAAGAACAAATAACGTTCTTCGCCTTTTACCAACGCCAAAACATTGATGTCGCCAGCCACTATTTCCCCCTTTGAAATCTTGGTCCGCACTGCAGGCAATCCATCACCTGCTGCAAGCGGAAGGAATCGTAACGACAGGAGTTGCGTCGTTAGAAAGGGTTATCGGTAAAAGCGCGCGGTCTCAACACTGGCGTCATGAAAGCAGCGATTTGAACGACCGAATTGCCCGCAAAAAACGTGATAATCGTCATAAAAGAAAGGACGGTTTGCCAGCAAACATTGCTCACTTGCCCACCTTGTCTTAATTGGACAACGATGGCCAACCACCAGTTGCTATCGCAAGAGGGCTCGCCCAAGAGCTTCGGCCGAAACCGGAATGGTCTTCATGGTGGCCGAAATTTCCGTGCTCAAAATATCAGAACTCGTCTTCCCATTCGTCCCCAAGTTGTAGCTGACGACGTATGCTCCAGCCATTACGCCTTGTCCCTCAAATGTCGGAGGCCAGAATTCCTGAGCTTCGGTTGCCAGCGTTCTTGCCAGCAGTCGTGTCGCGC